>Ga0315288_10008833_pt1 | contig 12703 bp, 13 predicted proteins | sample YL17G11_20_MG_FD_203454 | JGI IMG/M metagenome (GOLD analysis project Ga0315288, IMG submission 203454) | Sediment microbial communities from Yellowstone Lake, YNP, Wyoming, USA - YL17G11_20 | ecosystem: Environmental > Aquatic > Freshwater > Lake > Sediment | place: USA: Wyoming | collected...
GGCCCAATTTGAAAATGTGATTCCATATCCATGTGTCCTTAATCGTTATGAGCATGTCAGCTTTAAAGTCAACATAGTTCTCTAATGCTACATCTTCAGCGAAATAGTCGTCACCGCTAGGATAGATCAAAACGCCTTCGTATGCTTGTTTGCCCATCTTGTTAACTCGGCCAATCGGCGTGTGCGCTACTTGGTGTCCAGACTTAGCCGTTCTAGTACAGATCTCATGGCCAAGCTTGGAATACGCACTATTTCCTCCGAGGATACGATCTCCTTGAAACATTAACCTCATTTTTTCGCCTCAAAATACTTTTTTCTTCCCTTACGTTCCACTGAAACTAACCCCATATCGACAAGCTGTTGAAGCCTCATGTTCACATGTGCTCTAGCTTGACTGACGAGATGTGCTATTTCGGTTGATGTAGACGGCTCGCCTTTGGTGTAGAGAGCAATGTATATCCTACGAACAGAATTTCTCAGGTTGACTGCTTTCTCCAATATTTCTCTGGGCAATTTATTGGACATTTGTTACACAGCAAGACATTTAAGTGAATAACCATATAAAACTATCGTTATTCAGAAAGGAAGAGAAAAAATATGGCTCGCATCTGCATCACAGGCTTTTACGGCTGGAGTAATTGCGGTGATGAGGGAATCTTACTCGCTATCATGGACAGTTTAGGTGATCATGATTACATTGTCTGCACAAATCTGCCCTTCAACATGCTTGAAAACTACAAGACAAGACTTCCAAGAAGCGTTGAGGAAGTTCGACAAATATACGATGTGAGATCAGATTACGACGGTTTTCTTTTAGGCGGTGGAGCCTTAAGCTGGGGTTTCGGATGGAGACAAGCCCTCACAGCATTCGCATCAGATAAGCCATCCATGAATTACGCTGTCGGCTATAACAATCATCAAATTTACAGTCCAAGGCTTAAAAGCCTCTACAGAGAGTTCCTAAAACAATTTGATGCTATAACAGTTCGAGATGAACACAGCCAACACATAGCAGAAGAAATCGGCGTAGAAACAACATTAACGGCTTGTCCAAGCATAAACCTCAAGGAAGAAGAATTCGATTGCCCAAAAAACATGATTGCGGTCTGCCCAAGATATGAAGACTACGGAAGTAACGAACCCCAGTTGAAACAGCTTGCCATGAGGCTTATTGATGTTGAAGACGAGGTTCTACTGATTCCTTTCGCTCCTTGTAATAGTGAGGGAGTGCCTGTAGATCTTGTCCTCTGCCGAGAACTCAAGAGAACGCTCAAGCATAGCCAGATTTTGGATACAGACGGTGTTAGCCCAAGAAAAATCAAATACGCAATTTCCCAGAGCAAACTCGTTATTTCAGGAGGAAGATACCACGCTCTAGTATGGGCATCGGCTCACAATATATCATTCGAAGCCTGCTTAACAGCAGTTACAAACTACCCGAAAATAGGAGCATTCATGAACATGTATGAAAAATATGGCAGTGACAAAATGAAGCAAATGGAAAAACAGAACAGAAAGATTTTCCTCAAAACCATGAAAGGGAGTAACTAACATGGGTAAGAGTGATATTCCAGAGACTTTCACGGCTGAATACTACGATGAAAAATATTTCGCTGACCCCGTAGGTAAAACCTTCAGGAATTCCAACGGAACTCTTGAACATTGGGGATACCGAAACAAGGAGGGAGAAAGTTCTGGTTGCGAACCAATCGTACAAGCATGGAAAAAGATGTTCCAATGTAAAACGATGTTAGATGTAGGCGCGGCTCGCGGAACACTCATTGCTTACGCAAGACAAGCTGGTATAGAAGCAGTTGGTTTTGATTTCTCTGAATGGTCCGTAAACGAAGGAAGATATTCTCGTTGCAAGCCTGAATGGTTAAGAGTTCATGATGCTACGAAGCTATGGCCTTACCCAGACAAAAGTTTTGATCTCACAGTAGCTCTTGACTTGATGGAGCACGTATATCTTGATGACTTGCCTTTCGTTATTTCTGAGCTTCATCGAGTTTCAAGGAAATGGATTTTTCTTCAAACGGCAGTAGCGGGATGTCTAACCCAAAATTCAGCGATTTTTACGGATTCTGGAATGAAGTATATCAACCAACTTCGAGAAGGAGATTCAGTCTTATCAATGGATTTGAATACAAAACAACTTCAATTGAAACGTATCAGTGCAGTGGCAGACAAGGGAGAACAACCTGTTTTTAAAATAACTGTTGCAGGGAGAGAAATTGAGGCTACGGCAAATCACCCGTTCTTATTGCTTGAACACAAGAAGAGGAAATATGTTGAGCGGTGGGCGAGTCTCGGCGAACTGAAGGTGGACAACTTGATTGCCATAGCAAAAACTTCCATTGATGGAGTACCCCAAACAATGCCTCATATTGAAACACATGCTAGACGGTTGAACATTCCTGAAGCATCAAACAAAGACCTGTTGTATCTCCTCGGACTGTACACAGGGGATGGTAATTATCGCATAAGAAATACCCATCGCAAAGATGGCTCTCCTGCGATAGGTGGCGAACTGAAGCTTGCTATTCCACAAGGCGACCCCGCTCGTTACCGAGCAATAGAAGTTCTTGAAAAATTGTTTCACTACTCGCCTCGGTTAGACCATCACGGAGTATATATGGATGTTTTATCGGTTTCAGAACTCTTGCGAGACTTGGGCTTTACCGTTGGCGCATATAAGAAAAATATTCCACAATGGATTTTTGGCATTCCTAAAGACCAGAAACTCGCTTTCATTGAGGGTTATGTTGATGCCGACGGAATGAAGGTCGGCGGTCAATGGATTATATATAGCGTCAATCGTAAGCTACTCGAACAAACCTCTTTATTGGCAATTTCTGCTGGTATCAATACTTCAGGAATATTCAGCACAAAACCAAGAAATGTTACATTTCCTGATGGACACACAGTATATTCACAGTCTTGTTACTTAGAACTCTACCCTCATGGCCAGCGAACATATAGTAGCGCAAAAGATGGGCTGACATTCAAGTCACACACTAATAAAGCTCTTGGATACTCACGAATAAAGAAGATGGAGCCACAAGGCAAAAAACATGTCTACGATATAACAGTTGAAGGAAATTCAAATTTCATTGCTAATGGGATACTTGTACATAATAGTGGAGGCTTACAAGGCAGGGATGAAGAAGGATATATTTTGAAGAAAGGTGAGCCTGTTCCGATTCAATTTGAAGGTTGTGCGGCGGCAGGTCATGTGACACTTAAGAAGGAATCGTTTTGGTATGAGAAGCTTGAACATGATGATTGGATGCCTCGGAAAGATATGGTTAACTGGTTTGTAAGCCTAGTTGATCCTTCCACAATTCGGAATTGGCTCCTCAATTCAATTATGGTTTGGGAGCGTATTTGAACTGGTCAAGATCTCATACGTAGAGATTACAGCTAGACCTGACTTTCCGACTGTTGGGCGACCAGATTTGCATCTTTTTGAACCAACATTACAGACATTAGCCAAACAAACCATGAAGGACTTTGAGTATATTATTGTTGATGTTTTTTGGCATGAACGAAAAGACTATTTTAGAAAGCATAATTATGGTCTGACGATCAAGCATGTTCCTGCGAGTCCTAATCCTTGGAGTAGGCTTCATCTTGTGCAGGCTTGTCATCAATTCAACAAGGGAGTTACATACGCATCTGGTGAATTGATACTTATGGGTGCGGATTCAGGCATGTATCCGCCTCACTTAATGGAAAATGTTTGGGAACAGTATAAAAAAGACTACTTTGTTTCCTTGGGTTTCGGCCTTGACTCCACATACTTGAGCAACCAAACATTTCCACATTTCTATAAAACGTCCATTTCGACAGACTGGTGTGAGTTTCTAGGTTTCAAAAAAGACATTTACATGGATCACAGATACCATCAACTTTTCAATTCGCAACAACAATCTTTCTCCACTATAACTGGACAATGGTTTTACGGCATAAGCAGCATCAGCATGGAAGCTTATCTTAAACTCAACGGGTTTGACTTAAACTTTGATAGCGGAAATCGAGCGTACTTGTCTGACTGTGACTTAGGATACAGATTGTCGATGGCAGGATACAAGCTCGGAATGCAAAAAGACTGCTACTGTGTTGAAGCGTATGCGGAACGAAACTGGCATAAGAAAATGAAGCAAAATCCAAGAATTGAAATTGTTTGCAATTATGCCCTCCTCAAATTTAACTTGGCAAAGAAACGATTCAAAGTTAATGAGCCATTGTCAGACTCAGACATAGACTGGATTATAACTCATGCTTGTGGCGAACTCTGCGAAATAAAAAGCGAGTGTAGGGAGAAATGTGCCTACAGAGCACCATTCTACAACAAGAACGAAAAGAAGCTCTATACATACTGGAGAAAACAGGCAAACCGCAAACTCAATCTGAACGCGGAAAGAAACGATGTGATAAACAATCAACAAGATTGGAGGGGAACCTTTGTCAACATTCAGCAGAGCTGATCTAAAAATCATTAACCAACTTCTCAAGAGTGGACAACTTTGTGGATATTGGCATGAATTCAACGGAGGCCAATATCTAAGGCAGTTTGAGTCAGAATTCGCCAAGTTCATAGGCGTAAAACATGCAATAGCAGTTTCAAGTGGGACAGCAAGCATTTATGTCGCTCTCTTGGCTTGCGGAGTCAAAAGAGGCGATTACATAGCAGTTTCTCCCTACACACATATCGGTAGCGTAGCGCCGATGGTTGCGATTGGAGCAAAACCAGTGTTTGTAGATGTTGACTGCTTTGGCAACCTTGACCCTAAAAAACTTCATCAAATACGGAAAAAACTCAAAGCAGTTCTCCCAGTACATTTGCTTGGGCAACCATGCAACATGAAGGAGATCTTAGAAGAAGATTGCATTGTTGTTGAAGATTGCGCCCAAAGTCTAGGAGCAAAATATGATGGAAAACAGGTAGGTTCAATCGGAAAAGCTGGATGCTTCAGTATCGGAGGCGACATGACAAAAACTTTGACGACAGGAGAAGGCGGAATTGTTACGACAAACGATGATGATGTTGCTGAATATGTGCGAAACTTGCGAAATCATGGAGAAACAATGGGAGCAGACTATGTTTGTCTTAACATGCGTATGTCTGAACTGCAAGGCTTAGTGGGACTTGTTCAGATGAAGCGACTGAACTTTCAGATAGATTGGCAGATCAAACATGCTGAATATTTGAGGGCGAAACTGCCAAACTACATTAAAACCTTCAAGCCTCCTAAAGAAACAAAACCAGTTCATTATATTGTGTATTCAAATTTTGACCCCAAGCTGGCAGGAACAGATCGAAGCACATTCATGACACGCCTCAAAGAAATAGGGGGTCCAATTGGAAAACCGAGACAGAACATCAGTTTCGGAATTCAAAAACTAATTTACCAAGTACCATTCTACTCACGCTACAGAACAAAATGTCCAATGGCAGAACAAAAAACGAAAGAAGCCTTATGGCTTGACTACCATCGGTTTCCACGCTCCCACAAGGAAATAGATGTGCTTCTAGAAAACTTTAGGAAGGCGGTTGCTTGACAAGCTTTAATGTTGGGACAGGAACCAGAATTTACGATCCTGTGGTAATTCTCAAAGAGAACCATGAAATAGAGATTGGCAAAAACTGTAGTATTGGACAATTCACATTTATTGGAGCAAGGAAGTTAGTGATGAAAGAGGGAGCAGAAATATGCCCTCACGTAGTTTTGGCTGGAGGAGGAGACATAACTCTCGGCGAATATTCGACCTTGTGTTTTGGTGCCAAGCTTATTCCAGCAACAGAAACGACAGAAGGCAAATACATGAACGACATATGCGAACCAGATTTAAGAAAAATAATTCGAGGAAGCATCATGTTAGGTGAAGGAGCCTATGTCGGTTCGAACGCGGTTATTTGTGTTAGCAAAAAATGCCCGAACATAAGAATAGGAAATTACGCAGTTGTCGGAGCCTTGAGTTATCTGGATCACAGTATAGCAGATCACACCGTAGTTCATCCAGCAAAGCAACACCATATTTCATGTAGGCGAATGGAGTACAAAAAATGACTAAAATCTCATTCATAACAATTACAGCTCGAACTGATTTTCCTTACCTTGATAGACCAGATCTTCATGTTTTTGAACCGACTCTGGAAAGCTTCAAGGCACAAACAAACCATGAATTCGAGTGGATTGTTATGGATTGTCTTTACGAACACCGTAAAGATTACTTCCACAATCTAGAGTTACCGTTCAAAGTGAAGCACATTCCAACTCAACCAAATCTCTGGCTAAAAGTAGGTTTGCCAGGCATTTGCACCCAATACAACAAGGGAATCATTCACGCTGATGGAGAACTCTTATTCTTCACTGGCGACAGCCACATGGTTCAACCAAACTTCATGGAAAGACTATGGAAACATTACAAGGATGGTTATTTTCCTCTTGCATGGTACTTCTACGACTACACCTACGGCCAAATAGAAGGCGGAGAACCAGCACCAGAACCCTACAACATTGCTGGTTACTCTGGAAAGAAAGTTTCACATGAATTTAGGTATATTGAAACCTTCAAAAAAACAAACAGGGATCACTATCGAGCGCCATGGGAGTGGTGGTTCGGTTGCTCCTCAGCATCCTTAGAGGCAATGCTTAAAATAAACGGATTCAACACTGCCTTTGACGGAGACAAGATGCTATTAGATTGTGATGTGGGGTCAAGACTTGAGTTGGCTGGATACGATTTACGATTTGCTCTGTTCAAGGACATTTACCTAATCAGAGCGCCAACAGCCCGAACATGGAATCCATCCTTCAACAAGAATGTGACAATAAAATGCAACTATCCTTTAATATGGCATTCACGGTTCTTTAAAAAGTACAGAGCAAACGAACAGGTGTTAACCGAACAAGACATAGTGTGGATGAAGGAAGTCTGGTGTGGGCAACATTGCCAAATAAGAGAACTCTGCAAAAAGGAACACCCATGGCAATACCCGTTCGAACACAAGTCTGCCTATGCTGGACACAACAGTAGTAAGAAATGGTTCAATTTTTGGAAAAAACATCAAATCACCATTAATCTCAGTGAAGAAAGAACAAAAAGAGCAGATGAAAAACAATGAATAAAATTTGTTTGATCTCCCCCCCATATGGATGGTTTAAAAGCGAATTAGATCCACCCTTTTCCCTAATGTATCTCGCAGCTGTCGCAGAAAAAGCAGGATGGCAAGCAGAAATCCTCGATATGAGTAACTTAAACATGACGATACCAGATGCCGACATTTACGGAGTGACTTCAAGCTCTCCACAATGGAACGAAACACTAGAACTATCACGCAGACTCAAACAAGAACACCCTGAAAGCCTCTGCATTGTGGGTGGAAACCACATATCAGCCGAACCGCAGGATGCAAAATCATCAAAATTTGATGCTGTCATTCTCCGAGAAGGCGAACTTCCATTGGAGATGATACTAGCTGACCATCAAAAGTATAAGGACGCACCATCTAAACCTCTCTACTTGCAAGGTGAACCCGCACCTATCGATTCAATTCCGTTTCCAGCCAGACACTTAGTAGATTGGAAAAGGTATAAGAGAGGAATCTTCTGGAGAGATAAAAAACTGGCATCAGCCGTTGGCATAGTCACCAGTCGCGGATGCGTTCATAATTGCGTGTTCTGTGGATCATGCGTTGTCTTCGGGCATAGGACAAGATTTAGAAGCATACCAAATGTTGTCGCTGAAATGCGACAGATAATCGAAACTATGAACTATCATGGCTTCAACTTCTACGATGATACTTTCGCGTTAAGTCGAAAGAGAGTGATTGAGCTGTGCGCTGAATTCAAGAAGCTAAACATTGTGTGGCGATGTCTCTCCAGAGCTGACACTGTAGACAGCGAGTTGCTTAAGGTGATGAATGAGTCTGGCTGTAAAGAACTTATTCTTGGCGTTGAGAGTGGAAGCCAAAAGATACTGAACAATCTGCGCAAGGGTACTACAGTACAGCAAAATCTGAAGGCAATGAAGTTGACTAAGGAAGCAAATATACAGGTCAAGGTCGGCATCATTGTTGGCAATCCAGGAGAAACTTGGGAAAGTGTCAGAGAAACAGAAGAGTTGCTGAAGAAGTGCCCCCCAGACTATTGGGTAGTAAGCACATTTACTCCGCTTCCAGGATCAGAGGTCTGGACACACCCTGAAAGATTCGACATCAAAATCTTGAGCAGAGACTTTACCAAATATGCTATGGTTGGTTCTGACCTCAAGGGCAAGGTGGTAGTGGAAACTCAGGCAATGAGTAAAACAGACATTGAGCAAGCAAGAGACGAACTTATAGAACTGCTTTCGGAGATTTCTCCTGTGGGCAATTATCTTCTCTGGGACAAAACACAAAAGGAAGGAAGAGATTAACGATGCGTTGTCTTGTCACAGGTGGCGGCGGCTACATAGGATCTCATGTTGTTGACATGTTAATTGATCAGGGCCTCGAAACATACGTACTCGCAAGTGGTTTTCGAAGCAAGAACCACCCTTCAATAGTAAATCGAAAAGCGAATGTGGTTCAAGGAGACCTGAGAGACTATTCAACATTAGAAAAAGCAACAAAAAACATAGATCTTGTTTTCCACTTCGCCGCGGTTCTCAGCCATTACTGCGATAACGACCCAGAGTTAACCATTGACATCAACATCAAGGGAACTTGGAACCTAAAGAAAGCATGTGTGCAAAATAGGGTAGAACGCATATTGTTTGCTTCATCCAGCTTCGTGTATGGCGAACCAGAAACGATTCCAGTTGACGAAGATCACCCGACAAACCCAAAGGACATTCTTGGAATAACAAAGCTTGCTGCTGAAAAAATCCTACAATCGACACGCCCATCTAGCATAAAGTACACAATTCTTAGACTTTTTAATGTTTATGGCCCTCGACAGTACACAGATCAGCTTTACACATCAGTCATCTCAACATGGGTCGCCAAAGCGTTAAGAAAGGAATCATTAGAAATTCATGCTGATGGAAAGCAGAGTCTCGATTTTGTCTATGTCGAAGATGTTGCACAAGCATTCATAGACTGTATGTATAAAACTGCTGAAAACCAGATTTTCAATGTAGGAAGCGGAACAACCACTTCAATGAATAGACTAGCAGAGTTGATAAACAAGATTGTAGACAACACTGAACCTTCACACTACAATGCCAAGCACCCCGCTTACCTAAAACATGTGCAAGCAGACACTCAGAAGATCGAAAATCAGGTGGATTGGCATCCAAAAGTCAAGTTAACCGAAGGCTTAGAAAAAACGGCACAATTTTTCAAGGAGAGAAAACAATGAAGGTTCTTTGTACTGGCGGCGCAGGCTTCATAGCAAGCAATCTTGTTCAAACTCTAGTCAAGAGAGGAAATCAAGTAACGGTTCTCGATGATTTTTCTGCTGGAAAACTCAGCAATCTTGAATCCGTAATTGACAGAATTAATGTTGTAAGAGGAAGCGTGACTGACCTAGAACTACTCCGTAAACTGACATCTGAAACTGACATCATCTTCCATTTGGCTGTCCAATGCTTGATGGTGTGCAATGAGAACCCTATTCTAGCCCACGAAGTTAATGATAAAGGAACATTTAATGTTTGCCAAGTAGCAAAGGAAGAAAACAACAAACTCATCTACATAAGTAGCTCAGAGATTTATGGTACATGCCAATATTCTCCTATGGATGAAAAACACCCGACAAATCCCCAATCAATTTACGGCCTCACAAAACTTGTCGGAGAACAATATGTACAACTATTCAACAAAATCTATGGCGTTCCAGCAGTCATCATAAGACCATTTAACGTGTATGGAAAATTTCACAGAGAGGATAATTACGCGGCAGTCATAACAGCATTTATCAAGCAACTCGAACACGGAGAACCGCCAATAGTCGAGGGAACAGGTGAACAAAGCAGAGACTTCACTTATGTTTCGGACACTGTAAATGGCATAATCTTGCTTTCAAATCTAAGTCATGGCGAGATTGTGAACATTGGTAACGGAAAATCAACAACCATCAAGGATTTGGCAACCGCTTTAATGAACATTTACGGCATGGACACAAGCAGACTCAGATATGCTCCAGCTAGACCAAACGATGTTTTAAAGCTGGAAGCAGATTGCAGCCTCGCATACACACACGGATACAAACCGAAAATTTCTCTAGAAGAGGGTCTGCGACTCTATGTGGATTGGACCAGAAAACATAGATATATAGAACATGTTATAGATAGGCTCAAAGGAGAACTGTAGGATGGAAGCTCAAATCAAGGGCAGATTTGTCGTTTTTGAAGATTCCACTGCTGGTCATGGAACAGAGATTCAGAACTTTACTGTTATAAAACATAGTGAGATTGGTAAGAATAACAAGATATGGAATTTCGTCAACATTTATGATTCTGAGATTGGTGATGACAATACGATAAGTAGCTTCGTTGAAATTGGTGGTGCAAAGATAGGGTCGCACAACAAAATAGAAGCAATGGTTTTCATGCCCCGCGGAGTAAAAATCGGAAACAATGTTTTCATCGGCCCAGGAGTAAGATTTGCCAATGACAAGTATCCGAAAGTGAATACTGAAGGCTGGTCGTGGACTGTTGGCGAAGTGAATGTGGGAGACAACGTTGCAATAGGGATAGGCTCAATAATACTTCCAAACGTAACCATTGGCAACCATGCGTTTATTGCCGCTGGTAGCTTGGTTGCCTCTGATGTGCCTCCTAACAGTTTTGCTATGGGTCGCCCCGCACACATAGTCAGTTTGCAAGTTCTAAAAGAGCTGAATGTCCTGTAAAAAAAAGGGTAAGTCACTATGGATGTTCTACAGGAATATTTCCAAAATAAACAAGTTGCCATTTATAATGTGCCAATTACTCCAGAGGACTTACAGAACCTCAGTTTTAAGGATATGATAGCACATAACAGAGCACCTGAAGGCATTTCACGGGCTATGACCGTTTTTGAGAAGATTTCTTCAGTTCTGGAACCTATAGTGGGCAAAACCATTCTTGACGTAGGATGTCACATTGGACATTTCAGCTTTTTAATGGCTGAAGCAGGAGCCACCGTCACAGGAGTAGAAAGTAATCCCCTGTTATCTATTGTTGCTGAACACATCAAGATCTTAAAGAAATCGCAAGCCAAGATAGCGAATATGCCAATAGAAGAATACATAAAGTTGGACAACGGTTTCTATGACGCGGTTTTACTTCTAAATGTTTTTGACCAGATGCTAAGAGAAAACGAAGAAAAAGCGTGGAATACTCTACAGCAAATCCATAATAAAAGCAAATACGTGTTCATGATGATTGGACCAACAGAACAGTTACCCAACACTCCTGGACTCAGAACGGCTTGTCCATTATCTGTTTCCTCGAACCCAGTCAAACAATCATGGGAATATGGCTACGAGATGATTCTTAGAAAAGGCGATTTCAAGGAACATCGTGTTTTGTTGCGAAACAGCTATGCTGAAAGAGAACTCTGGCTATTTTATTGAGTCTGGTATTTTAGACGCGCTCCCATCACCATGACGTTTGTGTTATGGCCAGAAGCATCCACCCTGCTGAAGATTATGCCCAAATAGTCTTTTGCGTTCAATGTTGCCAGATCTAGCAGAGGAGCAATGTTTATTTCTGTTATTTTGTTCGCAGCTACTTGATTGGCCGCAATGTTCAAATCGTCTCTTGTACGATTGTGCATCGTGTATAGTTCAGTGGGTTTAGCATAGTTGACTTGAACCCTGAAACCCATAGCCGCAGAAGCAGCCGCAATTGCTATAGGAATCACAGCCACAACAAGTTCTTGCAACTTGCCGAAATCATGTGGAACCATCATCTGAATGTCGGCTTCATCAGCGTTGGTGTCAACTAGATACCCTGACATCCCCTGTAAAGCATGAGGATCAGTTCCACCAGTTACGGGTATAAAAATCTCTTTTGTCGCTCTATGATTAACATGTCTCTCGCCCACATCAACCAACTCTACACATTATAATTGATGTTAAGCCTTTTATGCTTTACTTGAGATTTGAAAAAATAAAAAATAGGGAATTGATGTTTAGTTGACTACTTGGGAATTGGGTAAATAGATTTTTATGCTTCGGTTAAGTATTGCTAGCGTGAGTTGGGGTTTCAAAAATGATCTGTAAATACTGTGGATCTAGCCATGTGATTAGAGGTGGTACAAGAAAAAATAAACAACTATGGATATGCAGATCATGTGGCAAACATAGCACATTAGGAGAAAAGAGAATAGAGGAAGAAAAACCGTTAGTGTTAAACTATTCTCTAGGCTATGTTATCGGTACTTTGTTGGGCGATGGATCGTTATGCATATGTAGAGATTATTATTATTTTGACCAACATTGGCACCATGTTCCAAAAAGCAAAGCAACCAAAATAGTACCAAGGCTGAGATATGTCATTCAATTACAGTGTAAGGATAAGGATTTTGCATTAACATTCGCAGAACATCTCCAAAAACTGACTGGAAAAAAGCCTTGCATTTGTAGAGTGATGTTTAAATCTAAAACAACCAAGAATCGTAAGCCAATACCCTACACCTTCACAGGATTTCAGGTTCAATTAAGATCTGAGTCTTGGTATAGAAAAATAAAACCTCTGAAGGAAGAGTTATCTTGGATCGAAAGAG
>Ga0315288_10008839_pt1 | contig 12699 bp, 7 predicted proteins | sample YL17G11_20_MG_FD_203454 | JGI IMG/M metagenome (GOLD analysis project Ga0315288, IMG submission 203454) | Sediment microbial communities from Yellowstone Lake, YNP, Wyoming, USA - YL17G11_20 | ecosystem: Environmental > Aquatic > Freshwater > Lake > Sediment | place: USA: Wyoming | collected...
ATCTATTTTCATACTGCCCTAACCTGTGCCCTCTATAAAGGAACAGAAAAAGTAGATGTGTTAGACCGGCGTGATTTTAACGAAGATTTAATCTCCAGTATAGATAGAGCCATGAATTTTCTAAAACAATATATCCCCTTAAGATATGAAATGACCGGTGAACCAAGAAGGAAAGAAATTCCTGAGATCCCTTATGAGGCCCTGCGGGAAGCAATCATAAATGCTGTCGCTCATCGGGATTATTTTGAAAAAGGAACTAATATAATGGTAGAGATGTTTGATGATCGGATTGAAATAACTAATTTCGGTGGACTGGCAAAAGGCTTAAAACCGGAAGACTTTGGTAAAAAGAGCGTCTTGAGAAATCCCAATATAGCCAACCTATTACATCGAGTCGGATATATCGAAAAGATGGGAACTGGTATCAATAAGATGAAGAAGCTCATCTCTGAAGCCGGATTGCCGCCGATAATATTTGAATTTGATACCTTCTTTACTGCTACTTTCAAAAGGCCAAAAATTAAAGAAACCATTGTTATTCCTGAGATATTCAATATAAAATTTGACGAAATGTTACGCGATGAGGGAGTAAACGAGGGAGTAAATGAGGGAGTAAATGAGGGAGTAAAAGTTCGATTAAGGAAAGAAATAGCCTATTTAAATATATATAAATATATTATACGAACTGAGGTAGAGAAGTTATTTAATATATCCACCGCTACAGCTGAAAGAGATTTAATGATTCTAAAAAATTTGGGCCTTATTATTTTTAAAGGAGCACCTAAAACAGGTAAATACATACTAACTGATAAAGGTAAAGAAATCATAGGTAATATCGCTAACTAAGAAAATATCCCTTAAGCTCAAAGAATATTAATTAAAGAGGTGAGATTCTCCCAATATTTCCTCTCCCTTTGAGGGGTAGGATTAAGGTGGGGGCGAGATATTTTCTGTCATTACGAACCCTGGTTTATCAGGGTGTGGCAATCTCAACTGATCAGCTGGTAAATCGGACAACTGGTTAACCAAATTGATTGACCGATCGGAAGATTGGTGAATTGGCAAATCGGTTAATTTTATAATCTTGCATTTTGCTCTCCAATTACTCCAACTAAAAACTTTTCTTCTAAAAAAGAAGGATTTCACCAACCTTTTGTCGTATTAATATTAGGATATAGAAAAATTTGAAAAGAAAAATTATTTTGATCACTGGTGGCACTTTAATAAGCTAACTATATACACTTGAATTGTGCCAAAAAACCGTCCCCTGACACGTAAAAATATATTATGTTACGGAGGACTATTATGAAATTCAAAAGAATTATTATTTTGACAATTCTTATTTTAACTATCCTCTCATTATTTGTATCGGCTGTTCATGCTGATTTTTCAGACGGGTTTAAGACTGGCTTCCAGATTGGTATGCAGATAAGGGAGAGGAGGGAAATGAAATGGAAAGAAGAACAACTAAAGATATTAGAGGCAGAAAGAGTAAAAAGATTAGAACAATGGAAGATCTTCGTTGACTCTGTTCAAAAACTTATTGACTCTGGACAGATGACCCCCGAATTGGAAAAAAAATTCTGGGTTCTAAATTCTTTATTACTAATTGATTGGCAAGAGCACGAACAAAATTTATTTGATAGAATAATGTCTATTGATAAAGATAAAGTTGCAGAAGAAAAACAATATTTCAAAAATGCAACAGATACAATAAGTTTAACTAGTAGGCAGGTTATTCCAAAAACACTTGATAGTTTAACTGGATTACTTTCAAATGATAGAAAGATAATAGCTAATACTTTTATGGAAGGTGGCTATTCATCTTCACAAAGTGAATTAAAATATAATCCTTTTCAAAATAAGTGGGAATATGCGCCTCCAAATAGTTCTCTTAAATTCAATCCTTTTGAAAGTAAATGGGAATTTGTTACTCCTGATGAGAATGTAAAATTAAATCCTTTTGAAAGTAAATGGGAATTTGTTACTCCTGATGAGAATGTAAAATTAAATTCTTTTGAAAGTAAATGGGAATTTGTTACTCCTGATGAGAATGTAAAATTAAATTCTTTTGAAAATAAATGGGAGTTTGCTTCTCCTGAAGAAAATACAAAATATAACCCATTTGAAAATAAATGGTCTTACGAAAGTGACGAGAGTAGTTTAAAATATAATGCCTTTGAAAACAAATGGGAATATGCAAAACCAGGTAGTACCCTTAAGTATAATCCTTTTTCAAATTCGTGGAGTTATGAATAAGTAAAAAAAGTTTAGTTTCGCAGTCAAACATCTTATAAGCGCTATATCTATCAATAATTAAAATAGAAGCAACACACAAGTCCAGAGCCTTTAAAGGAATGCCGTAGAATTGATATTAGAGGAGTATTGGGAGGTTACAGAGTTTAAATTATTATTGCTTAATAAAGATTTAGTTATTATAATAAATGAATAGGGAGTGTTCAAACTAAATAAAGAGTAGCATGATTTCGTATATTATACAATATTAGTTTGACATTATGAAAATAATTCGCATATTAACGAGTTAGACGACATATATTTTTTATCTTGATTAGTGATATCGCTCCGTTAAAATAAGGGAAAAAAATAATATTTTTTAATTTAATGAGGGGAATATGAAAAAAATATTTAAAGAATATCATCAATTTGCTGAACAAGAATTCCAGCAATTATGGAAAGACTGTTTGTTTGTGTTTGATACAAATACTCTTTTGAATATGTATAGATATAGCAGAGCAACAGTTGATACATATTTTGATGTTCTAAAAGAATTAAAAAACAAAAATCAGCTTTGGATTCCATATCAGGTTGGATATGAGTTTTATGAAAATAGAATCAATGTTATTTCTGAATATGAGAAATCTTATGATGAAATTTTATCAATACTGAAAAAAACAAAAAGTGACATTGAAGATAAATATAAAGACCACCCTTTTTTAGATTTGGGTAAAATTAAAGAAGAAATGAGTAAGGGATTATCTGGCGTAGAAATAATAATTGAACAAGCAAAAAAGAACCATCCTAAATGGTTAGAAAAAGATGAAGTATTAGAAAAATTAAATCAACTATTCGAAGGAAATATAGGAAATAATTATGATGAACAAAAGTTGAAAGAGATAAAAAAAGAAGGTAAAGAGAGATACGAAAAGAAAGTCCCCCCTGGCTTTAAGGATGACGATAAACCCGAAGATATAAAATATGGAGACCTTATTTTATGGTATCAAATAATTGATAAAGCCAAGGAAAGTAAAAAACCAATAGTTTTGATTTCAGGTGATGTTAAAGAAGATTGGTGGCTAAAAAAAGACGGAAAAAGACTTATGCCATTACCACAATTAAAAAAGGAAATATCTGACAAGGCAGGGGTTGATTTTCATATTTATACAGCAGATAGATTTCTAGAATACTATAAAACAGGAAAGAAAGAAATTGATAATAGAACGATTGAAGAAGTTAGGAAAATTAGAAAATCAGAAGAAAAAAGAATGATGATGAGAAGAATGGAAATGATGGAAAGAGAGAGAGAATTAGATCCTAGAATGCTTGAAAGATATTCAATAGAGAACATACACCCGTTTGAAATATTGGAAGATTTAATGATGAAAATAAATGAATCAGAAATTCATTCAAGACATAAAGAAGAGTTAGACCATTTATTTCGTAAAATAAGAGAATTAAGAAACAGAATTGTGCATGGAGAAATTGACAGAATGTCTTTTGATAGATTTTTTAGGTATACAAAAGAAATATTATTTATTCTTAATAAAATAATTCGTTCAGGGGAAATTCACTCTGAATTATCTATAAGATTTAGAGAATATATTGATAGATTAGAACATTTGAATCAAAGATTTATAAGATATATGTAATAATTGGCTCGCAAAATAACCCGAAGCATTATATGAAATATGTTTTTAAGGTTAACGTATCATGCTATATTACTTTTTAAAAAGGAAATAAACTATGGCAATCAAAAAATCACAACTCTATAGTTCGATTTGGAAAAGCTGCGATGAGCTTCGTGGCGGAATGGATGCATCACAGTACAAAGATTATGTGTTGGTTTTGTTGTTTATTAAATATATCTCCGACAAATATGCCGGCGTGACTTATGCCCCAATCACTATTCCTGAAGGATCAAGCTTCAAGGATATGGTGGCACTCAAGGGCAAGCCGACTATTGGCGACGACATTAATAAAAAAATTATCCAAAAGATTGAAGAAGCAAATCCATCGCTTGGAAAGTTTGCCGTGGATTTTAATGATCCAACAAAACTAGGAAACGATAAAGATATGGTTGAACGGTTAACAAAGCTGATCGCTATTTTTGAAAATCCCGCTCTTGATTTTAGTAAAAATCGGGCAGATGGTGATGATATTCTCGGTGACGCCTATGAATATTTGATGAAAAACTTTGCCACCGAGAGCGGTAAAAGCAAGGGGCAATTTTATACTCCTGCCGAAGTAAGTCGTATCATTGCCAAGACTATTGGTATTGCAAGGACGACAAATAATATCCCAACCGTCCATGACCCCACTTGCGGGTCTGGTTCATTGCTTTTGAAAGTGGCAGACGAAACAGATAAAAATGTGACACTCTACGGGCAAGAAATGGATAATGCAACTGCAGCTTTGGCTAGGATGAACATGATTTTGCACGGCAACTCAACGGCAGTGATAAAGCGAGAGAATACTCTTTCCACTCCGCTTTTCAAAGAGGGCAGCCAACTCAAGACTTTTGATTTTGTCGTAGCCAATCCTCCGTTCTCGTTCAAATCATGGAGTAGTGGTGTTGACCCTGTACATGATGTGTTCGGAAGGTTTCAAAGCTTTGGTACACCGCCTGCCAAAAATGGTGACTATGCTTTTCTTCTCCATATTATCCGCTCATTAAAAACTAGCGGTAAAGGCGCGTGTATTCTCCCTCACGGTGTGCTCTTTCGTGGTAATGCCGAGGCAGCGATTCGTACCAACATTATCCGTCGTGGTTATATCAAAGGTATTATCGGACTGCCAGCTAACCTTTTCTATGGCACGGGTATTCCTGCCTGTATCATCGTCCTTGACAAAGAAAACTCCAACAACCGCAAAGGAATTTTTATGATTGATGCGAGTAAGGGTTTTGTAAAGGATGGTAACAAAAATCGTCTGCGTGCTCAGGACATTCACAAGATTGTGGATGTATTCAACAGACAACTGGAAATGCCAAAGTATTCTCGCATGGTGAGCGTAATGGAGATTGAGAAAAATGAATTTAATCTCAACATTCCACGCTACATAGACAGTCAAGAAGCCGAAGATATCCAGGATATTGAAGCACATCTCAAGGGCGACATTCCAACTCAAGATATTGAAGACTTACAAAACTACTGGAGCGTGTATCCGAAACTCAGAACTTCGCTATTTGGGGAGAGTAAGAGAAAAGGATACAGCATGCTCAAGATCGCACAGGAAGAAATCAAGCAAACCATTTTTTCACATCCGGAATTCACCAAATACGCCAAAACCATAGAGACGACTTTTGCTACTTGGAAAGAAAAAAATACCGTTCTCCTCAAAAATATGACCATTGGCGTGAAACCAAAGGGAATTATTCGTGGAGTATCTGAAGATATTTTGACTACATTTAGCCAAACCAATTTAATTGATAAGTATGATATTTATCAACACCTGATGGAGTATTGGGCAGAGACCATGCAAGACGATATGTATTTGATTGCAGTTGATGGCTGGAAGGCGGAGCTCTCAGCAGTGGAAGGCAAAAAGGGAGACATGGAATGCGACCTGGTGCCCAAATATCTGGTGATCAATCGCTATTTTACCAGTGAGAAACAGGCAATAGAAGAGCTACAAGCCAAACTTGATAACGCCAGCCAAGAAATTGAGGAGCTCATTGAAGAACATAGTGGCGAGGATGGATATTTTGCGGAATTTGAAAAGATAAACAAAGTGAATATTATATCTCGAATTAAAGAAATCAAAGGCAAGCCGGAAGATGCTGAAGAGCTGAAAGTAATGGAGCAGTATCTCACACTCGTTGAACAAGAATCCGAAGCGAAGAAAAAAATCAAAGAAGCCGAGAAGGAACTTGATGTCAAAGTAATTGCCAAATACAAGACACTTACCGAATCAGAGATCAAGGTTTTAGTGGTAGATGACAAGTGGATGGCGATACTCGAACAAGCGGTCAAGGGCGAAATGGATCGCATCAGCCAGCGGCTTACCGGGAGGATCAAAGAACTCGCCGAGCGCTATACTACACCCTTGCCAATACTCATCACTGAAACCGAAATACTTACTAATAAAGTAAATGAACATCTTAAAAAAATGGGGTTTATATGGTAACAGATACAACAATCAAAAAAGGCCTGCCTGACGAAACTTCGGTGAAGGCAGGCTATAAACAAACCGAGATCGGAGTAATCCCAGAGGATTGGGATGTAAAAGAAATGGAAGATTTTACCATTTCTGTTGCATCTGGAAAATCCAATACCACTAACGAGTTAGGTGATTATCCAATTTATGGCTCAACTGGAATTATTGGTTACAAAAAACAGTCAGACTATGCGGGCGATAAAGTATTAATTGCTAGAGTTGGCGCAAACGCCGGAACGGTAAATGAAGTTAGCGGCAAATATTGTGTTTCTGATAACACGCTCATGGTCACATATCAATCCGGAATTGATATAAATTTTTCTTATTATCAGCTCATAAATTTTAAGCTGAATAAACTAATATTTGGCTCAGGGCAGCCACTTGTTACAGGGAGTCAAATTAAAAAAATAGCATTCGCTCTCCCAAAAAATAAATCCGAACAAACCGTCATTGCCACTGTTCTCTCCGATACTGACGCGCTAATTGAATGTTTGGGAAAACTGATCGCCAAAAAGAAAGCCATCAAACAAGGTGCAATGCAGGAATTACTCACTGGTAAAAAAAGATTGCCGGGGTTTAGTGGGGAGTGGAAGGTGAAGGAGTTGGGAGATTTATTATACTACGAGCAGCCAACAAAATATTTAGTCAAAGATACTGAATATAATGATAATAATGACACTCCAGTTTTAACAGCAGGTAAAACATTTATTCTTGGATTTACGAATGAAGAGTTTGGAATCTTCAATAATATTCCAGTCATAATTTTTGATGATTTTACAACAGCAAATAAATTTGTAACCTTTCCTTTCAAGGCAAAATCATCAGCTATGAAGATCTTGATACCAACAGGGGAAGATGTAAATTTACGGTTTGTATATGAAAAAATGCAACTTATAGATTTTCCGCTTGGAGATCATAAAAGATATTGGATTTCAGAGTACCAAAATTTGAAAATTGGAATTCCAAAACCTGAAGAACAAACCGCCATTGCCACCATCCTCTCCGATATGGATACTGAGATTGAAAGCTTGGAGCAAAAGCGGAACAAATACACCATGCTCAAGCAGGGCATGATGCAACAACTTTTAACAGGGAGAATACGAATATATGCCAATAACTAATCAAAATGTCGGTCAAATAGAAAGAGCTACACAAAACAGAATTGTAGCGTTGTTTCGTGATCGGCTTCAGTATGAATATCTGGGCAACTGGGAAGATCGATCGGATAATAGCAACATCGAGGAAAGAGAGGTAAGGAAATATCTCTCCAGTCGCGGATATAGCGCTACTTTAATTACGCGCGCTTTGGATCAACTTCGCAATGCCGCCAACAATTACAGCGAAAGCCTCTATACCAACAACCAAAATGTTTACAAACTCCTGCGTTATGGCGCCAAAGTCGTGGAACATGTGGGCGAAAATAATCAGGACGTCTACTTTATCGACTGGAAAAATCCAGAAAAGAATAATTTTGCTATTGCCGAAGAAGTGACGATTCGAGGTAATCGTGAAAAACGCCCGGATATTGTTTTATATGTGAACGGCATTGCCCTTGGTGTCTTGGAGCTCAAAAGAAGTGTTGTGTCTATTGGAGATGGTATCCGCCAGAGTATCGTCAACCAACAAAAAGAGTTTATTCAATCATTTTTTTTAACCATTCAATTCGTCTTTGCCGGTAACGACACCGAAGGATTGAAATATGGAACTATCCTTACGCCAGAAAAATATTTTTTGAAATGGAAAGAGGATGAGCAGGATAACAGTATGCTCCAACTGGATAAATATCTGCTCAAGATGTGCGATAAAAAACGATTTTTGGAAATATTGTATGATTTCGTGCTATTTGACGGCGGAATCAAAAAGCTACCAAGAACGCATCAGTATTTTGGCACTAAGTCAGCACAGGATTTTGTCCGCCGACGAGAAGGCGGAATCATCTGGCATACTCAAGGCAGTGGGAAGAGCTTAATAATGGTCTGGCTTGCCAAGTGGATTCTGGAAAATAATTTCAATGCGCGTGTGGTGATTGTGACGGATCGTATTGAACTAGATAAACAAATAAAAAGGGTTTTTGAAGAAGTAGGGGAAAAAGGCATTATGCAGGCAATGAATGGGAAGGATCTAATGGAAAAATTGAACAATCCTTTGCCTCGCTTGCTTTGTTCACTTATTCATAAATTTGGTGCTCGTGATGCAGACAATTTTGATAAGTATATTGAAGAGCTAAAAAGCGGTCCGAGCAATACTGTGGGCGAGTTATTTGTATTTGTGGATGAGTGTCATCGCACTGAATCCGGCAAGATGCACAAAGCCATGAAAGCGATTTTGAAAAATTCTGTATTTATCGGCTTTACCGGAACGCCACTGCTCAAAAAGGATAAACAGACGACTCACGATGTGTTTGGAGAATACATTCACACCTATAAATTCAATGAGGCAGTAGAGGACGGCGTAGTTTTAGATCTAATGTATGAGGCGAGGGACATTGATACGAAGCTTTCTTCTGAAGAAAAAGTGGATGCCTGGTTTGAAGCTAAAACCAAAGGACTGAATGATTTCCAAAGATATGAATTGAAAAAGAAATGGGGCACCATGCAACAGGTTTTGAGTTCTAAATCACGATTGGAAAAAATTGTACAGGATATCGTGTTTGATTTTAGCACCAAGCCACGACTTAGTTCTGAATTTGGTAATGCGATTTTGATTGCGGGGAGCATTTATGAAGCAACTCGCTATTTTGAGATGTTTCAAAATACACCACTTAAGGGCAAATGTGCTCTGATTACTTCGTATAGTCCTGCCACCAAAGATATTACTACCGAAGGCACGGGTGAAAATAACGAAACCGATAAAGAGTATGTCTATAAAATTTACTCCGAGCTGCTAAAAGATATCTCTCCAGAACCAAGCAAATCAAAATCAGAAACCTACGAGGACAAAGCCAGAACGAAATTTATCAAAGAACCGGCAAATATGAAGCTGCTCATTGTGGTTGATAAGCTTCTGGTTGGTTTTGACGCACCGCCTTGTACCTATTTGTATATAAACAAGAAAATGCAAGATCATGGACTTTTTCAGGCGATCTGTAGGGTGAACCGCTTGGATAGTGAAGATAAAGATTTTGGATATATCGTAGATTATAAAGATCTATTCACCAAGTTAGAAGGCGCCTATTCGGTTTATGCTTCTGAATTGGATTGTCCTGAAGATTTGGATAAAAAAGACATTGATATTTTATTGAAAGATCGTTTAGTCAAAGGCAAGGAACGATTGGATGACGCACTGGAAGCCATAGCTTTGGTCTGTGAACCGGTATTGCCGCCAAAAGATACTTTGGCGCATATCCGTTATTTTTGTGGCAATCCGGAAAACAAACAAGATTTGAAAGATAGCGAAATGAAGCGAACCGCGCTCTACCAGCACGCGGTTGGATTGATACGCTCCTACGCCAATATTGCGGACGAGATGATCGAAGCTGGATATAGCACTAATGAAATCGAAGTGATAAAAAACAAGGTTGATAAATATTTGAAGCTGAGAGAAGAGATTCGTATGGCAAGCGGTGAAAAACTCGACCTTAAAACCTATGAGGCTGATATGCGACACCTGATCGATACCTATATTCAAGCGGAAGGTAGCAGACGGATTGATCCATTTGGCGACCAGTCACTGCTCGATATTATGATAAACAGCGGAATCACTAAAGCTATTGAAAATATTCCTGAAGGGATAAGAAATAACAAAGAAGCGGTCGCTGAAACGATTGAAAATAATGTGCGCGTCAAAATTATCAAAGACCATCTGATTGATCCTGCGTATTTTGATGAGATGTCCAAACTCTTGAGCGAAATTATTAAAGAACGAAAAGCCAATGCGGTAAGTTATGAAAATTACTTGAAAAAGATTGCTGAATTGGCAAAACGAGTGAAGAATCTTACTCGGGATGATCTGCCAGCCGGAATAAAGACAAACGCGCAGCGAGCTCTTTATCGCAATCTTGGGAAGAATGAGAAATTAGCAGTTTTGGTGGATACGGCAGTACACAACAGTATACGGGCTGATTTTCGGGGAAATCCCCCAAAGGAAAATTTGATTAAAATGGCAATATATAAAGTTTTGAAAGATAAAGCGGAGGTGGAGCGAATTTTTCAAATCGTTAAACAACAAAATGAATACTAATTATAATACAATTAATGTGGGAGACATTTTTGTAAATGTCATTCATAAGGATATTAAAAATGTTCACTTGAGCGTACATCCTCCTCAAGGCAGAGTGACCATTTCGGCACCACTACGAATGGATCTGGAAACTATCCGGCTTTTTTGTATTTCAAAATTGGGATGGATTAGAAAACAACAAGTAAAACTTAAAAATCAAAAAAGAGAGGCAGCTCGGGAATATATCACTCGTGAGAGTCATTACTATCTTGGACAAAGATATTTGTTGAAAGTAGTAGAACAGAATACTGCACCGAAGGTGGTTTTGAAACACGGCACTATTGAGCTTTATATTCGTGAAGGGACTTCTATAACAAAGAGAAAAGAAATTTTACAAGGCTGGTACAGACAACAGCTCAGAGCGTTAATACCGCAGTATATTGCAAAGTTAGAAAAAAAGATGAATATAAAAGTGGCTGAGGTAGGTATCAGAATAATGAAAACAAAATGGGGCACCTGCAACCCTAAAGCAAAAAGAATTTGGCTTAATACTGAGTTAGCAAAGAAACCAATCGAGAGTATAGAATATATACTTATTCATGAGATGGTGCATTTGCTCGAACGAAAGCACAATGAAACATTTATTGCCTATATGGATAAATTTTTACCTAAGTGGAAGCACCTCCGGGAAGAGCTTAATCGGTCAGCGCTTGGGCATGTTGAATGGAAGTATTAGAATAAGGAGTCTTGGCTTCGTGGGTATTCATTCTCCAGATCCTCTGTCCATTCGCCAAGACAAAAATAAAATTTAGATAAATAGGGACCCTAATTAAGCTATATTTTAAGAAATTATAGTATATTAAATGTGAAGACCAAACCCCAAACAAATAATTTCACTAAAAATATTTTGCATAAATATAAATTTATAAACTTGGATAATTAATCTATGTATAAAAAATATCATTCGGGATATATTTCAACGGATTATACTCATTTTAATTCCCCCCCATTTAATGGAAAAAACTTTATCTTAAATTATGGGTCACACATTGATTCGTATGGAGCTATAGAAGGAGGTGTAGAAATATTAGGGAGGGAAATAATAATTGAGGCAACTAATGAAGAAAGGGCGATAAACGTATCAGAATTAATTTTATCTTCAATCATCTTGCTAGATGCTTACATTCTTATGAGTCCAGATATTCCTAAGATAAAACCAATTCATAAAAATAATATCAATGAAGATAAATCGATAGAAGATATGAGAGAAAAATATCATCGTAGTAATTTTCCACTAGCATGTTTGATTTCATGTAAAGCTTCTTACAGAATAGGATATTATTATGCTTTGTTGAAGTATAAAATAGGTTGTGAGCTTTTTTCTATACCGACTATCGATTTAGACCCCCAGCAATCACCTTATTATAAGACTCCTCCTTTTATTGAAAATAGAATCAGAATGGCTCAAGCAATAATTTTATTTTACTCTGTAGTGGAGGAGTTAGGTTTAGAAATTAGGGCTAATAGAGATAATCCAAGTTTTATAAATGGAAGATGGAATCCAGTTATAAAGAAAGAATTGGAAAATCGCCTAAAAAGAGGGAACATAGATATAGATGGGGAATTCTATTGGCATCTAAGAAGCACACCAACAAAAATAGAGAAATATTTGAAAAATCAAAGAAAAATGAATTTATTAGATAAGGCATTGTGGGCATATGGGTATACAAGAGATTCTAAGATAAAAATTGTAGACGCAATTTTATTAGTTAGTTGGATGAGAAGTTATATTGCTTCTCATAGAATAAGCAAATCAAGTGAATTAATAAAATCACTTTCTATTTATGATGTAAATAATGCAAATTGCTTAGCTCGAAGACTATTACTTGAGAGATTAGGTTTTTGGAAAGACTTATTTTGATGAAAAAGATGCTGAAAAAGGCAGAAAATAAAGATGTAATAAATAGGGAAGGTGTGCCAAGTCAATAATTTGGTAACTTTTAGCGGAAAACCTATAGGATCTGTGGAGTTTATTAATCAGCTGACAGAAATATTTAATAAATTCTAATACGATAAAGGTAATTATGAAAAAATTATTTGTTTTAGGAATGGTGCTGTTTTTTTGTCTATCTTTTGTAGGTTGCAGCT
>Ga0315288_10008840_pt1 | contig 12698 bp, 11 predicted proteins | sample YL17G11_20_MG_FD_203454 | JGI IMG/M metagenome (GOLD analysis project Ga0315288, IMG submission 203454) | Sediment microbial communities from Yellowstone Lake, YNP, Wyoming, USA - YL17G11_20 | ecosystem: Environmental > Aquatic > Freshwater > Lake > Sediment | place: USA: Wyoming | collected...
CGTCTTTGATACGTTCGACGGCGCTAAACCCCGATTTTTAAATCGGGGAAAAAAGCGCCGCTCAGTATTAATCCTGAGCATACCCCGGCCCCGGCCTTGCCACCGCCCTTGGCAGTGCTGGCAAAGCCGGCAGGACCGGGACTGGGAAGCCCGGCCCCGGCCTTGCCACCGCCCTTGGCAGTGCTGGCAAAGCCGGCAGGACCGGGAAGTCGAATGGGTTGATTCCGGCTGAGTAGTAAAAATCCCTCGAATTTCGTATTATGGGTGTTCCTATGCGAAGGAATTCTTCGATGAAACGCCTCCTCTCGACCCTTCTCATTCCGGTCCTTTTCGCCGCCGGCGCGGCTTGCCGCTCCGAGTCCGCGGAGCCTTCGGCCGGGGCGGCGATCCCGGCTCGCCTCCCGGGAGCCCCGCCCGCCCGTCCGCAGCTCGCCGCCGACCCCGTGTTCGATGAGATGGCCGGATTCCTCGCGGGCATCCCGGGCGAAACCCCCGTCCTGAAAGCCCTCCAGGAGACCGAGGGATACAAGGAGTTCTCGGCCGCCCTCGAGAAAAATTGGGCGGACGTCGAAGCCAAGCGGCTCCTCCCGATGCGCGGCTGGGCGGCGGCGGAGCTGGCCGACGCCGAGACGGCGACGACGACGCTCTTCTACCCCTTCGGCGGCCCCGACTTTCTCACGTCCTACGTCATCTTCCCGAACGCGACGACCTACGTCCTCCAAGGCCTCGAGTTCGTGGGGAGGCTGCCGGTTTTCGACGCCGCCGCAGGGGGCCACGTCGCGGCTTATACCCAGAACCTCCTGGCCTCGCTCTCCGATTTCTTCAACAAGAGCTATTTCATCACCCGGAACATGGACGCCATCCTGACCAACGATAAGGTCGACGGCGTCCTCCCTCTCCTGGCTTTTTTTCTGAAGCGGACGAACAACACGATCGCCTCCATCAAACGGTGCGAGCTGCTGGACAAGGGCGAAGTCCTGGAGAGCGATTTTCCGGGGGAGCGGACGAAGTTCCGCCGCCCGTATGGCCTCAAGGTCGATTTTTTCGCCAACGGAACGGACCGGCTCCGGCATCTGTATTACTTTTCCTGCGACTTCGTCGACGGCGTTTTCCGGCCGGACACGACCTTCTATCAGTACCTGGAGAAACTGCCTTTCGAGTCCGTCTTCGTCAAATCGGCTTCGTATCTCATGCATTACAAGGAATTTTCGGCGATTCGAAACCTCCTCCTGGCCAAGAGCCGCTTTCTCCTCCAGGACGACACCGGCATCCCTTATCGGTTTTTCCCCGAAAAGGATTGGACCGTTCAGCTTTATGGCGAATACATCACCCCCGTGAAGGACTTTTCGGGCGTCGAGCAGGCCGACCTCAAATCGGCCTACGCCGATCCCGCCCGGGTTCGGGCGCTCCCGTTCCACCTCGGGTACCATTGGGGCACGAGCAAGGACTCGATTCTCTACATCCGAAGGAAAATTAATGAGCGGCCCTGATCCGGCGGCGCCGCGGGCCGGCGCCCGCTTCAGCCTCACGACCGCGACCGCCCTGGTCATCGCCAACATGGTCGGGACCGGGGTCTTTACCAGCCTCGGCTTCCAGGTGGTGGGCCTCTCTTCGGGGCTGGCTTTGATCCTGCTTTGGATCGTCGGCGGGATGATCGCCCTCTTCGGGGCGTTGACGTACTCCGAGGCGGGGGTGTTGTTCCCCCGCAGCGGCGGCGAGTATCATTTCCTGACGAAAATGTTCCACCCCGCCCTTGGTTTCCTGGCGGGCTGGATCTCCTTCCTGGTGGGGTTCGCCGCGCCCGTGGCGGCGGCCTCGATGGCCCTCGGCCGCTACCTGGGCAGCGCTCTAGCCCTCCCGGAGCGGCCTCCCGTGTTCTCCTTTCTCCAGACCTCGTCCTGGATCGCCATTGCCGTGGTCGCCCTCCTGACCGCGATCCACAGCCTGGACAAGATGATCGGAGCGAAATTCCAGAACGTCATCACCTTGTTCAAGGTTGTGTTCATTTTCGTCATCATCGTCTTGGGGCTGACCCTCGGAAAATCGACGGGCTTGTCGTTCGCCCCCACGGCCCGGGCTTTCCGCGACATCCTCAGCCCGGCCTTCGCCGTCTCGATGTTCTTCGTGACGTTTTCCTACTCCGGATGGAATGCGGCCGCGTATGTGGCCGGCGAAATCGATCGGCCGGCCCGGAACCTCCCCCGGAGCCTGATTACGGGGACGCTCTTCGTCATCGCGATCTACGTCCTCCTCAATTTCGTCTTCCTCAGGACCGTGCCGCTCGGGGAGATGTCGGGCAAGATCGAGATCGGCTACATTTTTGGCGGACGGGTCTTCGGCCCCGAGGGCGGACGGATCATGGGCGGCGTCATCGCCTTCCTTCTGCTTTCGAGCATCAGCGCCATGATCATCGCCGGGCCGCGGATCTCGCGGGTCATCGGCGAGGATTACCGCCTCTTCCGCCGGCTCGGCCGGACGACGCGGAAGGACATCCCGGCCGCGGCGATCGTCACCCAGGGCCTCCTGTCGGTGGTCTATATCGTCACCTCGACCTTCGATCAGGTCATCGTCTTTATCGGGTTCACCCTGAATCTCTTCACCTTCCTGACCGTCCTCGGGGTGATGATTATGCGGCGCAAGCGCCCCGACCTGCCCCGGCCGTACAAGACCGTCGGATATCCGGTCGTTCCGATTCTATTCCTTCTGATCCATGTGTACATCCTGGTGTACGGGCTTCTTTATCGGCCCAAGGAATCGTTGGCCGGGATCGGAATCACCCTGGCGGGGCTTGGAGTTTATGCCTTGAGTAAAAAATACGAAAAATACGGGGACACATCACTTAATTCACCGAATTAAGTGATGTGTCCCCGTATTGTTTAACCGAAAAGTTCCGCCGGCGCAGCCTGAATCCGGGCGATGTCGGCGGCCCGGTCGCGGACGTCGAATCCCATGGCGCAGCGGACCGAACAGCCCGGGCAGCCCGCGCACGGATTCTGGGACACGCCGAGAGATGCGACGAGGTCGAAGGCCGCCCCTAGGTTTCGATGGCCGTAAGCGTACATGTAGCCCCGCATGAGGTCGGGGATGGGGAGCTGCCGGGGGCATTGGGGCAGGCACTCGTTGCAGCCTTGACAATAGAGGCCGGAATATCCTTTCGCCTCGCCGAGCTTGAGGTCGGCCTTCTCTTCCGCGGTCAGAGTGATATCGGTCATAACGTTGAGATTGACTTCGAGCTGGTCGAAGGCGGTCAGGCCGGGAATGGCCGTGGTGATGTTCGGATTGCCGAGGGCCCACTTCAAGGCCGCCTTGGTGTTGATCGGCTCCTTCCGTTCTTTGTCCCAATAGCCGCCGGCGAGGGTTTTCATGGCGACGATCCCGACGCCGGCCTTGGCGGCGTCGGCGATAGCGGCGTCGAGATCGGCGAGGTTCGCTTTGCGGAAATTGTAACCCGCGAGGACGACGTCATGGACCTTTCCTTCGAGGACGGCTCGGATGACCCCGTGTTCGTTCGAATGGGTCGAAACGCCGACGAAACGGGCCTTCCCGCTTTTCTTGACATCCTCAAGGGCCCTGAGGAGCGGCTCGAAGAGGACGGCGTCCCTGGTTTGGACATTGTGGAGGTAGAGGATGTCGACGTACTCCAGGCCGAGGCGTTCGAGGCTGAGATTGACCTTATCGAGAAAGGGGCCAGCCGTGGTTTCCGCCGAGAAGTTGCCCTGGCGGTCGCGCGGCTCGCCCGGCACTTTGGTGGCGATGAAATAGGAATCGCGGGGCCGCCCTTGGAGGACCTTGCCGATGACCCCTTCGTTCGTGCCTCGCTGATAACCGTGGGCCGTGTCGAGGTGGATGATCCCGCCCTCGAGGGCGGCTTTGATCAAGTTGTCGTTGTTCGAATTCATGACCCCCATCGAGACGATCGGCAGGGTGATGCCGGTCTTGCCCAGAGGGCGGGTGATGAACTTGCCGGAGACGGCTTTGCCCGAGGGTTTGGTATAAGCGGACTGCGCCGACCCGCCGCGAAGGGCTGCGGGCACGGCCGAAAACGCGCCGGCGCCGGCGACGCCGGCCAGTCCGGTCTTGAGAAAGGCTCTGCGATCGAGGGTTTTACGGCTCTGGGGCATCGACGACCTCCTTAATGTCTATTAAAAAGATAAAGACGATAGCATATCGCCGGCGGTCTGTCAAAAAATCGAGGGTGGCGGGGCGGCCAATCCTCATCACGTTCCGCCCGTCCCCGGTCGCGGGCCGGGGAGCAACGAAAGAGGAAGCGGAGTCATAGACCGTTCGACGGTCAGGGGTGATTCCGGGCGGCGCCGATCGAGGATCGCGGATTTGGTATAATGGGAAAGCTTTCGGATCAGGAAGAAAAGGAAAGAGCTATGATTGATGTGCCTCCCTCCCCGTTACCCTCGAACTTGCGAAAATGGTTCGTCGCCGCCCGGCCTTGGGCCCTGCCGGCTTCGACTATGCCCGTCCTTTTCGGAACCTCCCTCGCCGTCGTCATCGGCGGGGCGTCTTTCGCTCCCGGACGGTTCGTCCTGGCCCTTGTGACCATGATGATTCTTCACTCCGCGGCCAATATGCTGAGCGACGTTTACGATTTCCGCCGCGGCCTCGACCGGGAGGTTACGCCCGTCAGCGGGGCGATCGTCCGCGGCTGGCTGTCGGAAAAGCAGGTCTTCCGGGCGGCGGCCGCCCTTTTCGCCCTCGGGATCGGGTTGGGCCTCGTCTTGGCCTGGTTGACGGGCCCGGCTCTTCTCGCCATCGGCGGGACGGGGGTGGTGATCGGTCTGTTCTATTCCGTCCTCAAGTATCACGCGTGGGGCGACTTCGCCGTTTTCATGAACTTCGGGATTCTGGGTTCGCTCGGGGCCTGGGCGGTCCAAACGCGGATGTTCGACTGGCGGCCGGTCGTCTGGACCGTGCCGATGGCCATGCTCGTCATCGGAATCCTCCATGCCAACAATTGGCGGGACACGGTCTCGGACTCCGAACGGCGGGTGAAAACGGTGGCTTCGCTGTTAGGGGACCGGGGATCGCTCGTCTATTATGCGATTCTTATTTTCGGATCCATGCTATTCATCCTGGCCTTTGTCGCCGTTCCCCGTTTGGCCGCCCCGCGGCTTCCAGCTCTTCCCTGGACATCGGCGATCGTCCTCCTTGGACTCCCGAAAGCCCTTTCGCTTTGGGGCCGGGCGAAGCGGCGTCATGCTCCCCGCCGTCCCCTCGATTTCATCATCTTGGACGGCGCCACGGCCCAGTACAACCTGGTCTTTGGGCTCCTCTGCACGGCGGCTTTGTGGCTGGACTTCGTCATTTGCCTGATCAGGGAATAGGCTGATGATCCGCATTCTCCGGAATGCGGCCCGCGTCTCCGAATATCCCCTCGGCGGATTGGCCGTCGTCTTGTTCGTCCCCCTTTTTGTCTTCCGGCGCCTCGGGCCGGTCGATTTCTGGTGGTGGATGAGCGCCAATATCGCCCTTCTCGTCGTCCTGGGAGCGGCGATCGACAAGAATTATCTCCGCTCGATCGCCGCGGACGTCCGTTCGAGGCCCGGCCGGAAAATTCTCCTCGGCGTCCTCTCGGCGGCCGCGCTCTACGGCGTTTTTTGGATCGGGAATTGGGCGTCGCGCGTCCTTTTTCCTTTTGCCGGCCGCGGCATCGGCGCCGCCTATGATTTCAAGTCGGGGGCGTCGCTCGTTCGGATCGTCCTCCTGATGGCCTTCTGGATCGGACCCGGCGAGGAGCTCTTTTGGCGGGCCTTCCTCCAGCGGCGTTGGCAAGCCCGTCTCGGCGGCTTCCGCGGATTTCTCGCCGCCGCCGCTCTTTACGCCCTCGTCCATGCCGGCAGCGGCAATCCGATGCTCGTCCTCGCCGCCGCCGTCTGCGGCCTGTTCTGGGGCGCCCTTTACCTGAGGACCCGCTCCCTGCTTCTCGTCGCCGTCAGTCACACCCTCTGGGACTTGGGCGTCTTCATCGTCTTTCCGTTTGGCTGAGCTTTAACGCGCAAAAAAGGACGACAATCGGACCTGCTCTCTTGACAACCTGAATCCTTGGTGTTATATATTAAACAAGATGTTTATTATTAAACACCATTGACCGGAGACAAGGAGGGATCGTGAAAAGCCCCTTGACCGCGTTGAGCCGGCGCGAACGCCAGATCATGGACATCATCTTCGCCAAGGGCGAAGCCAGCGCGACCGAAATCGGCAAGGCCCTGCCCGAGAATCTGTCCAATTCCGGAGTCCGTACGATCCTTCGAGCCATGCTTAAAAAAGGCATTTTAAAATACAAGGAAAAAGACCTGAAATTCATCTACTACCCCGCCGTCCCGAGGGAAAAAATCCAGCTCTCCGCCCTCCGCCATTTGAAAAAGACGTTATTCCGCGATTCCGCGGAGAGCCTTCTCACCGCTCTCTTGAAAACGTCGGAATTCTCGGCGCGGGATCTCGACCGGCTGGAAGAGCTGATCGCCAAGGCCCGGAAGGAGGGACCGTGAAATGGATCTCATCCGTTCGATCGGCGGCCTAGGATTTTCCGTCCTGGTTGATCTCACGATTAAAAGCAGCCTGATACTTGGCCTGGCGTTCCTCCTCAACTCGATCCGAAAACGCGCCTCGGCCGCCCAAAGACATCTGATCTGGAGCCTGGCCGTCGGGTCGGCGCTGTTGTTGCCCGTCTTTTCCTTCCTTTCCTCGGAATGGGACCTGTCCATAAAAATCGCGGGCCGGGCCGGTTCGATCGGCTCTCTTTCTCTTCCCGATGATCCGTCCCGACGGTTGGCGTCGTCCCGAGGAGGCTTCCCTGAGATTTCCCGCGAACGGGAACCGGGAACGGGAACCGATCAACAAGGACCGCTCGGGTCTCCGAGGCCGAATCCTTCCGTTTTTTCGGGATTGTTCGCGCCGGCCTCGTGGCCGGTTTGGATGGTCCTTGTCTGGATTGCGGGAATGGCCTCTCTGACGACTCGAACCATGGTGGTTGCCGCGAACGCCCGCCGTCGGGAAGATGATCAGCCTCTCGTCCATGATCCCATCCTCGCCGGACTCATCCGCGAGATTTCCAATGAATACGGAATCAAGAGATCGATCGGGGGGATCGTCCGTCGAGGCTGTTCCATACCCTCGACCCGGGGGATTCTCAAGCCGCTGATCATCCTCCCCGAAGACGCCGCTCGTTGGTCGGCCGATCGAAAACGGTCCGTTCTCCTCCATGAGGCCGCCCATATCCAGCGTTTCGATCATCTCGGGAACATGCTGGCCCGGGTTCTGTGTCTGGTCTTCTGGCCCAACCCCCTTGTTTGGATCGCCGTTCGAAAGATGCGCTATGACGCCGAACGCGCCTGCGATGACCGGGTGATTATGCAAGGCATTTCGCCCACCGTCTATGCCCGGATTCTGATCGATTTCGCCCGGATGCTTGCGGCCCATCCCGCGGCGCCCCGCCTGGAAACCGCGATGGCTCGGAAATCGTGTCTCGAGAACCGCCTGATGTCGATTATCGATGACCGCAAACCGAGAACAAAGCCCGGCCGAAAAACCGCGATCGTCTCCTGGATCATATCCGCCGCCGTCGTCATCCTCATCGCCTGTACGGAAGTCCGAGAAAAGAACTATACGGTTGAGATCGTGGACGGCATCCCGCATATTCACAATATCTTTCCCAAATGGGAAGATCGACGGGCCCTCGCTCTCGATTTTGTTCAAAGCATCGGCGGCCTCGATGAGGCCGACGAGAACCGCGGATTTTTTAATGTCCTCGACGCGGCGATGGACGGGCAAGGCGGCATCTACGTTCTTGATTCGGGGAATTTCCGGGTCCAGATCTTCGATTCCGCGGGCGTCTATAAAAGGACCATCGGACGACATGGACAGGGTCCGGGAGAGCTCGAAAACGGTTTCTCGCTGGACATCGGGGGAAACGGAGATGTGGTTGTTTTGGATCGGGTCAAGCGTTCCGTTGAGCGTTTCGATTCTCGCGGAACGTTCATCGCGAGCGCCAGACTTTCTCGCGATTATTCCTATATCCGTCTGACCGGACCGGAATCATTCTGCGCTCCCTTGATCGACGTCGTATTCCCCAGGTATGTCGGCCTGATGATCAGGGCGTCTTCCGGCCGAAAGGCAGCCGACGGGCTGAACTGCGTAGCCTCGGTCAGTCTCGCCGGCGAGACGACGAGGGAATTCTGCCCGGGGCTTCCCGAAGAAGACGGTTTGGACAGCGGCTCTCAGATTAATGCTAATGTCTTTGAGGTGGATCCTTCCGGCGATCTCTACATCGTCTTCAAGCATCAAAACCGGATTGACAAATATTCCCCGGACGGCCGCCGTCTTCTGACGATCGACCGGCCGTTGAATTTTCCGGTCGAATACAAGCACGTTGAAAGATTGTGGAAGTCCGGCGACATCGCGCGGACGTTCCCCGAATTCGGGGGAACCGTGGTTTCGGAGCGGCTGGGGATCGATAGCCGGGGGAGAATCTGGATTGTGACCTACACCGCTCAGCCCATGAAAGACGAGAAATCGAATCTTGTAAATCCCGGGGGAAAAGTGTTCGAAGTTTTCACGCCCGATGGAATCCTCCTGACCCGCGTCCCTTACCCCGACGCCCGCCTTGTCTTTATGAGACTGCATCAGGACCGGTTGCTGTTCACAGATGAAGAGTTCATGATCGTCCATCAGTATCGGATCGCGGAATCATAGTTATTAAGCCGGGTCGTTTAGCGGCTTTCACCCCGGACCAAGAGGAAACGCGCGGTCGTCCGGATGCGGTCGCCTTTCTTGATCAGCTTCCCCTTGCCGTAGTTGTGTTCCCATTCCAGAAGATCGGAGGATGGAGGGATCGAGAAACGCAGGGGTCGATTCCGGTCGCTCCTTCCCGCGTTCCAGACAGCGGTGCTGATTTCGTCACGATGAAGAGCATGAGCGCAGGATGTGCCGTCTGGACTGGGCGCGCAGCTTTATCGTTCTTGAGGGAGTTCGACGCCCGTTCGAACCTTGACGCCAACAAGCTGGCCGGCTTCTGGAAACTCGAAACCTGACTATTTCCGTTGACCGGACCTCCGAGGGCGTGGTTCGCATTCGGTATCCGACGCCGTTTCGGCCGGTCAGGTCGAGCGTTACGCCGCAACTAGGCCATTTGGCTAGATCAGCAAGCCGCACCAAACAACCTGTTTAAGGCCGGGCGTCGGATAACGGCGAATCGCAAATCCGGTCTCCAGCCCGTGATTATTAACGATCCGATCCGTTGCTTTCGGCCCTTCCTCATGGTAGCTTACGGTTATGAGTAACTATAGCAAATTGGTACACGAGGGTGATTATGTAGCAGAGGTGGATGTGAAACTGGTCGAGACCGACTCCGGCTGGTCCCCTTACCTCTCCCTTGAGGATGCCTATAAACTCGACGATGTTCGCGACGCGCTTCGGCGCGGCGATATCAAAGCCGCATCTCGCACTGCCCGCGTCTACCGACTCACCCCAGTGGCAGTCTAGAATACCAGAGAACAAGCATAAAGAATTGATCCCTTCGCGACGGACGGGAGCGGCTATTTCTTCTTGACTTGGTAGCGGATGATCGTCCAATACTCGGCCGGGCTCGCGACCTGGGTGGGGCCCTTGAGGTATTCCTCTTCGTGTGGGCCGGCGATCGCATAGCCCTTCTCGGCGATAAAAGCCATGAGCCTCTGGATCGTCGGCGTTTCGTCGGCGTAGGAGCCGACGTGAAGGATCTCGGCGACCTCGCCGTAGGTCCAGCCCTCGATCCGAACGCCCGACATTCCGGACGGAGGCGCCGTGACCGAATCGGCGACGGGCATCGCATAAAGGCCCGTCCACTGGTCCTTGGGGGCCGTGGGTAAGTTCAGCCATCGGGCGCGCGGTGCGGCCATCTTGGCTCCCGGAAGGCTGAAGAAGGCCTTGAAGAGAAGGCCGAAGGCGTTTCCGCTGACGACGCTGGGGTCACCCTTGGACTCCACGACGAGCATTTTCTGGTCGGGAAGGGTGGTGACTCGGGGGTTTTTAAGAGCTTCGTACTGGCTGAAATCCTGGGCGAGCGCCGGCACTCCTCCCCAAATCCAAAGGACCGACGACATAATAACGACAGCATTTTTTATCATAGGTTCCTCCTTTATTATTCTTAAAGCGGGCGGATGGGCTCGCAGATCTCGAGGACGAACTTGCCCTGGGGATGGAACTTCGGGTCGTTCAAATAGATTTCGTAGCACATCCGGTCGTCGGGTTGATAGCCGCTCTCCGGAAGCCAGTCCCGCATCAGCGCGTCCCAAGCCTCGCCAAATTGGCTCGGCAGAATCTCGGTCCGGGCGACGGCGAAGATCCCGCCCGGAATGGTCATCTGGCCGATTTCGCCCTCGACCTTCGTCCCCGGCGGCACGGTGACGCAAGCGCTCGTCCGGAGTTTGTCCGTTTCGGTGACGTCCGGGTTGTCGTGATAGACGCCCAGGACTTTGGTCTCGGGAAAACGAAGAAGCCCGCGCGGCCCCGCCCAGCGCATCAGTTTCTCGAACGCCGGCCCGACGTCCTGAAACGGCCCGATGTGGCGGACGTAGGCGACGTGGAGCTCCGGAAGCTCCTTGACCTCGACGTCGAGTTTGACTTTGCTCATGCTTGACCTCCTGAGGGATTGAGATTGTTCCCCCTCAGGATAGTAGGAGGCGGTCCCGGATTCTTCCCAGATCTTGCCGAGCGTTTGCCTTTCCTTGCGTTCCGCTTGCCGTCTCTTGCGCCAAGCATCGCTTCCGCCCTCGCGCCAGGCCGAGGCGCTCATGCCGAAGCGCTCTCGGAAGGCCCGGGCGAAGGCCGCCGAGCTCGAGTAGCCGCCGTCCAGGGCGACCTCGGTGATCGAGGCCTTGGGCTTGTCGAGGAGAGCGTTGGCCGCCCGCTCCGCCCTGACGCGGAGAATGAAGGCGTTGAGCGTCTCGCCGACCAGTGCCCCGAAGATGCGGTGGAAGTGGAAGGGCGAAAAATTGGCCACCCGGGCCAACTCCTCCAGCCGGAGGTCCTGGCCGACGTTCCGGTCGATATAGTCGACCACCCGATTGATCCGGGCCATATATTCGCCCCGAAGAAGAGCGCGGCGGTCGTGGGGCCTCATCGCCCCATAAATTATCATGATCGACCGGCCGTTGTCATCGGCCCGGTAACGGCCCGGCGGCGCCGGGCATCGCGCCTACTTGGCCGCGGTGAGGCGGTATTTCACAAGGGAGCAGTATTCGTCCGCGTCCCGCTCGATCCGCCAGAGCGCGGTCCCGGCGAACCTATTGGTGGGCACGCCGGCGAAATCGCGGTCCAGCGTGGCCCCATCGACAATGATCTTGGCCAGAAATCCGGTCCGGGGGTCAAAAACATCGAACACGTTGGACGCCCGGTCCTCCGTGAAGACCTGCGCCCAAATGTTTCCCTCGCCGTCGGCGATGAGGCTGCGGTAAGGCGGAAAGGCTTCCGGAAACTCCGTATTCTTCAAGATATAGTCGGGCGCCTTAGGCAGGGTTTTCTTGACGTTGCCTTGGATGACCGTCATTTTGAATTCGGCGAAATGGTCCTGTTTATCCTTATCGGCAACCTTAATAGGGGTCCAAGGACGGGAGAAGGTTTCCTGTCGTCCCTTGTCCGGATCGAGAATTTCGAACTCGTACTTTTCGTTCAAGCCGGCGGCGATCGCGCCCGCGGGCAGGACGTCCATGGCGACGGCGGGATGATAGGGAAACGGAACCCGGACATAGGTCCTATAATCGGCAATCCAGGCCAACTGACTCGCGCGAACCTTCTTTTCGTAAAGGACCCGGAGGGGTTTCGCCTCGGTCGAAAGAAGCTCGACGACGCGTTGCTGGCTGTCCGGAACGCGCGACGCGGTCCCCTCGGCCATGCCTCGCTCGTAATAGGCCACGAGGCGGCCGTCCGGAAGGGCCCTCATTCTGATCAATAGCCCGAAGACGCCGGGATAGTAAGGCGTCGAAAGGAGAAATTTACCCTCGGCGTCCAGGATCGAAATGCGGCGATTCATGGCCTCCCAAACGAAGATTCGGCCTCCCCCGATTTCGACGTACGCCGGCGCCTGGAACTCGCCCGGCCCTTGGCCTTTGCGGCCGATCGTCTTGATAAACTTGCCGTCGGGGCCGAAGACCTTGAGGTGGTGGGCATCGTAGTCGGCGACATAAATCCGACCCTTGGCGTCGAAAGCGAGACATCGCGGATTCCGAAAGACGGCGTCCTCGGGAAGCGCCGCGTCGGCGACGCGGACTTCTTCGACAAGCTTCACCCGGCCCGTTTTATAAATATCGGCCAGAGTCCGGCTCTGTGCCGCCGTCGCAGGAACGAAAATCGCGACTGATAACGCCGCCGCGGCGATTCTCTTTTTTCTCACCTGTCCCTCCCTTGCGTGTCGAATATTATTTGAGCCCGGCCCGGTCTTTCGGCGATTCGCAAGATAGTGTTCGATCCTCGAATTCCTCTGCATACTAATACGCTGTTTGGTCGAGAAGCGTTTAGGTCGCCGCCGGGCTTATTCTATCTTGAGACGGACGACCGCGTCGGCGGTGATGTCGAGATAGGCGTGTCCGTATTGCTTGGAGGGTTCGATCATCGTCGACTCGCCCCACTCGTTCCAGGAGGTGATAAAGACGCCGTCGGGTCGGGCGGCGAGGGCTCGATCCCAGGTATATTTGTAGAAAGCCCCGTCGGCG
>Ga0315288_10008842_pt1 | contig 12696 bp, 9 predicted proteins | sample YL17G11_20_MG_FD_203454 | JGI IMG/M metagenome (GOLD analysis project Ga0315288, IMG submission 203454) | Sediment microbial communities from Yellowstone Lake, YNP, Wyoming, USA - YL17G11_20 | ecosystem: Environmental > Aquatic > Freshwater > Lake > Sediment | place: USA: Wyoming | collected...
TGAAAAGTCGATAGTGAATTTCAATTCAGCGATCGAATTGGCAAGAAAGCTTGATAGCAAAGAGCATGAAGTTAAGTGCCTCCGACAATTAAGCCTTACTTATTTAGTGAAGCAGGATCTTGGAAATTACCTCTCTGTAAATAAGAGTATCATGCAAATCGCTCAAGGCTTAAATGATCAGAGAGAACAGGTTAGGTCTTTAAATAACATAGGTTATTATTATCTCAAATTTAGTGATTATTCAAAGGCGCTCAATTATTACTCTGATGCGCTCGATCGTTCTAGAAATGTCATGAATAAAGAAAATGAGTCCGTTTGTCTGAAAAATATCAGTCTCGTTATGACTGGGCTCGGATTCTTCGAAAGGTCGTTAGATTATTTGATGGCGGCATATCATATTGATCGGCAGTTGGGGAATACTGATTTTTTCCCTCAAAATCTGAACGACTTGGGAGAGGGCTTTCGAAATAGAGGGCTCCTTTTTTCTGACAATTCAGATCTTTATCAAGCTCTCGAATTTTTCAAAGAGGCTCTTGATTTAGCAAAAATAAACAGAGATGAAAAGACTGAATTAAAGGCCCTTAATAATATAGGAGACACTCATCTCCATTTAGAAAAATATCATACTGCGCAGAGTTATTTCCGATCAGCCTTTCAGATTGCTGAGAACATTCAAGATAACGAAGCGCTGATAGAGATATCAAATAATATGGGAATCTGCAGTCTCAAGATGGGGAGTTGTGATAAAGCGCAAGCTCATTTTCGAAAAGCCCTCGAATATGGGGCGGCAATGGGCGCCGACCGAATCCTTTGGAAACCGCTATTTTACCTCGGTCAATGCTATGAGAAAAAACAGGCTAATGATCAGGCTCTGTCCTGCTACAAGCAGTCCATGGATGCGATTGATCATATCAGAAGTCAGATCCTATTTGACTATTACAAGGTAGAATTTGGGAAAAACAAGTTCAAGGTCTACGAGTCTGCGATAAATCTATTATATAGGCTTTATCAGGGTAGCGCCTCTGCGTGTAAAGCAGAAGAAATCTTCTATTCTGTAGAAAAGGCGAAAGCCAGAGCTTTTTTAGAAACTTTAGGTGAATTAAAAAAAGATTTTGGGAGCCGATTGAATCCGGCATTGGGGAAAAAAGAAAGGGAAATATCCAGCCATGTTTCTTCACTCATAAAGGAAATGTCGCAGAGGGATTTGTCTCAACGAAGATTGGGGGAGTTAAAAAAGACGCTCAGGCAATTTGAAGATGAATATCTCATGCTCATTTCGAGAATGAGGGCAGAAACGCCGGAGGTCGCTGATTTTATTTCTCCCCTACCCATACAGATGAAACAGGTTCAGGAAGGCCTCCTCGACGATAAGACTGCGATCCTTGAATATTTCCTTGGAGAGAACAATTCGTTACTTTTCTTTATTACCAAAAAAGAATTTATTATTTTTCCTTTGCCGCCGAGAAATGAAATTGAAAAATCTATAAAGGCCTATATAGCGCTTCTTTCGAACCCACCAAAGGGAAAATGGAAGGGGGCATTGGCGGCAAAACGTTTGTCACAGGAGCTTCTTTTCGTTGCAACGCAACGCTTGCCTGAATCAATTGATCGTTTGATCGTCATCCCCGATGGTTCGCTTTTTTACCTCCCCTTCGAGACCCTTCCTCTCCTCAACCGGGATCTATCTTCGCAACAGGATGTTTTGATTTCAAAATATGTCGTTTCCTATGGCTCCTCGTGTTCATCACTTTTAATTTTGAAGGAGATAAAAAAGAGGGATCGTTATCTTAAGGGCCTTTTAGCCTTCGGGAATCCTTCATACCGTTCAAGTGCCTCCTCTCAGAGGAAAAATCAAATCATGATTGCCAATATAATGAAAGAGGTTTATGAAGATCAAGGATTTGACCTTTCTTCGCTTGGCCAAAGCAGCCAAGAGATCAAAAGAGTTTCTCGATTTTTTTCAGAGAATAACCGCGCTATTTTTATGAATAAGGAAGCTAGTGAAGAAAATATCAAAAGGATTGCTTTGGAAGACTATCAGATTGTTCATTTTGCCTGTCATGGATTCCTGGATGAAAAGATTCCTTTCCGATCTTCTCTAGTTTTATCTTCAAATGAAGAAACAGAAGAGGACGGCTTCTTGCAAGTTCGCGAAATAGCTAATCTTCGATTGGCCGCTGAATTGGTAGTGCTTTCAGCCTGCCAGACAAATAGAGGATATATAGAAAAAGGAGAAGGAATATTAGGCCTTACCAGGATTTTTTTCTTTTCTGGAGCCAAGTCTGTTGTTTCGACGCTTTGGGAAATCCGTGATGATGTCACGGCCAAGTTCATGGAACATTTTTATAATTATCTCTCTAAGAAAAAAGATAAAGCCCAAGCTCTTCGTTTAGCCAAGCTCTGCATGTTAGAGTCAAAATATTCCCATCCATTTTATTGGGCGGCCTTTGTTTTGCATGGTGAGCCCTCAGCAACTCTGAGTGTCTATTGATATGGAAAGAAAGAATATCCTCTCCTGGTCATAAGAGGAAACTATACAAGCGATTTCATAAGAATGCGAGTAGAAGATGATATGATCATTTCTTGACTGTAAATTCCTCTAGAGCTGACATGATATTCTCCCCGTTGGTGATGTGGGCAGTTATCATCCAGAAGTAAGAGCTGCCGGCCTCCAACTTCTTTGCTGCCTCTTTGGGAAGGACAATATAGTTATTAAGAATTTTTTCGCTTTCCCAGATCGGCAATAAGGCCTCATCAAACAGTTCGAGGATGTAGTATTTTGCATTTCCGCTCTCTTCCCATTTGAAAACCAAAGAGGACTTAGAGATATTTTCATCAACCGGTTGCAGCAGTTTGACTTTTAACAGGGATTCAGTTCGATATTTTTCGGGCGTTCGCAAGATCACGAGCATCGAAATGATAATGACAACGACAACAAAGCCTGCAAGCAAAAAAGCGCTACCCCGTGAAAACCGAGTAAAAAAAGGCTGGTTTTTTATTTCAGAACGAATAATTCCCTGCGTATCTTTTTGCTGGTCTTTATTTGACATCTTGCTGGAATGTAATTGCCCGATATCTTGAATTAACGTATTTTTATCTCTGAGACTTTGCAATAGGAATTTGAAGTTGCGTGCGCAATCATTGCAGCTGGAGATGTGGTCAATAATTTTTGTTGCTTGCTTTTCGGATGATTTTGATCTTAATAAATTCATCAAATTTATTGGCGAGGGGCAGTCCCTCCTTGAAATTGGCTTTTTTGACTCAATGTAAGCCTGGTAGATAGTTCTTAGTTTGTTATCATCGATCCTCATATTCTATCCCCCCTTCTATGAGCTTGCTTTTTAGATCGGCGAGCCCTCTATAAAGCAAATTTCGTGTCTTATCTTTGCTCCATTTCAGAGAGAAAGATATTTCTTCAATAGTCATGTCTAACAGGAACAATTTAACTACCTTCCGGCGCGATTCAATCAGTGAATCTACAGCGTGACTAACCATTTGTTTTAAGGCATTATCATCAGGCACATCTTTATAATTGCATCTTTCTTCAAGGAGCTGGTTTTGTTTTTCATGATAAATAAGTTTCTCTTCTCGTCTCGATTTTCGTAGGTAATCAATTAAAGTGGAATTCACAATTCTATTAATATAGGACGCATGCTTTGTTACTTTTTTCTCATTTACAAATTTTTTCCAAATCTTGATCCTGACTTCTTGAAAAACATCGTCCGGATCAATACCCCTTTTATGCAATCCAAATTTCAATATATTAGCTTTGATAGAGTTTGAAAATTTCTGCATAATGAGTTCAAACTCTTCGGGAGGAACAGAATTCACTTTCATTGAATTATAAATTTTATAAAGCACTTTGTCCCGAATGTCAATTTTCTGCTTGTATCCAAATAGAACATCTTATTTTGTAGGAAATAGATAGGCATAAAACTACTTGGGCCCATGTTGGCCGAGAAGGGCAAAGTTTTTTAAAATCTGCTCTAGAGACACAAATCTGCAAAGAAAGAAGCAAAAATAAGGGATAATTGTGAGAAAATTCTGAACTGAGAAACGTTATATCTTATGTAAGAATCATTATAAGGAGGAGGATTTATCAATGAGGAAATTGTTTAATCATTTTGTTGGGGTTGGTTTTGTTGTCTTTCTAGTCGCAGCATATCCAGCGAAAATGGAAATAACCAGAGTCGTTTCGAATTCATCTCCATATATTGAAGTCTGCGGCAAAGGAATCGTCTATCTCCCTCCGGGCACAAAATTTGTCACTTGTCATGGGAAGGTCATGGAGGTTATCGCTATTGTTCCTCTTGTAGAGGGAGCTCAAGTATTATCAGATTGCAATTGTCCGAATTGTTGTGGTGGAGTTTGCACTGTTACTGTCCGCTGCGAGCCAGCACCTGAAGCATCTGCCGAGGCAGACGATTGTCAGAGCGAAAAGAAGACTTCGAGTGGCGGGGGGCTTTGTACTGCGTATATAGCCTGCTGATGTTAGCGAACTGATCTAAAGATTTATCGTCTAACAGTTTCAGGCTAATTCCCATTTTTTTATGGCTTTTTATTGAAAGATGATTTTATGCTTGCCTGAGAAAAAACAGAACGAAAAGAAGTAAGGAATGATATCAGCTTGCTTCGGAGCCGTTTTGCGGGCTGCTGCTTACCTCTCTTCCAATCCGCATAGCAAGGAAGGGCGCATCAAAGGCTGTAAAGTCAAAGCCCAATATTAGGAGACGAAAGAAGAAGAGAAGAAAGCCAAGCGCGAGGTCGTAGCCCAGGTCATCCTTCAGGCTTTGAGAAGAATGAAGGATAAGAGATAAAACATGAAATTTATTTATTAGGGAGGAGGATTAAAATGGGAATTAATCGAGAAGAGGCTAAATCATGGTCTGTGGAACGCATCAAGATTGAACTAGATTTCCTTTCAAACGAACTCCAACAATTAAAAGAAGAAAAAAGGAAGTATTTGGAATGGTTTGAAAAAGAGTACAGTGATTCTCTAAAGGAAGTTCATCACGACCCAAATGCTTCTATTATTTCAGGACAGATTAATGAATGCGAGTCTGATATAGAATTTCTTAAAAATCTTCTTAGAAAAAAGGTGGGTTGAATATAAAGACAATACAGGAGGCAATAGCCCGGGTTCTTCTTCACGCCATGAAGATGATGAAAAAAGGTATTTAATTTTTGGAGGTGTTGGAAATGGAAAGATACTTGATGGATTATTGTATCAATTATAATTCGGAAGGTTGCCAACCAGAGATAAAGAATGCTCGACGTCTAAAAGAAATAACAAACGGGAAAATTCCACTTTGGCCGTCAGGTAAGGAACAGATGGAATTGGATAAGATATGTGAAAAGTGTATTTCAAGATATTTCGAAATATCGGAAAATGTTTGCCCCGTTTGTCGTAATGAAGAATTTGAGAAACTTGTAAAGGCGGGAAGAATATTTAATGAACATGATAAGCCTAAAGCCGAACTAACAATCATGGAGTGCAATAAATGCAAAAGTAAATTAAGATTGGTCGAACAATTTTAGTTTTCCAATAAGCATTTTTATTGGCTTATGCTTTCCGCTTTCCCACCCTGCCAGCATTGTCGGATCGACTCCTAATTGCTCCGCCAGCTTCTTCTGAGTCAGGCCGTGAATCCTCCGATATTCCCGAAGTTTTTCTCCCAGGTTCTCTGTCTTTTTCTCAAACGGATCGCGGCCCAGGAATTCGATCATAAGGCAATGATCCCTTGGCTCGGTATTTCTCTTATAGATACGTCTCTGTCATCGACCTCCTTGATCTGAATGTAAGCAGGCAACCTTTTTTTATAAAAAGAGTCTATTAAAAGAGACGATATTATCGGAAGCCACGCAATGCGATCCATGCAGCTTGTTTCTATATTGTTTATTTTTCTTGGGGTGGCTAAGATAGGCCCGATAAAGCAATCGCATTCCATAATGAGGCGAATTCTCATTTCTATCATACTTTCAATATTCAGTTTAAATAACTTGGGTATTGGCAAAGATCAAAAACCGTATTCGATAAAATCTCATAGTCTTAAGATAGAGTTTAACTCCGATATTCATGAGATGAGAGTAGTCGATAAAATCTTTTTATCTGAAAATTGGCATAAGAATTCTCCTTTCCTAGCTAAAATTGACTCTCTCTTTTTGATTTCCAGCATTTGTTCACAAGAAGGAAAGCCTCTGGCCTATAAATATCAAGATGGCAAACTTGAAATACCAAGTCTGGCTGGAATTGAGAGCTTCACGGTCGAATATTCGGGCGTTCTTAATACGGATTTGAGAAGCGATCCCTTTGCCAAAGTGGCTGGTTCCTTTTATCTTTTGAAAGAGCTCGATTGGATTTTTACTCCTGCGGGCACTGAAGCAGAAAAGACCGTTATGGAGTTTCATATTCCTGAGGAATTTGACATCATCACAGAAGGTCAACAGGTCAGTGAAAGGGTCATGGGTGACAAAAAAATAAGCATCTGGGAAGTGGATGGGTGCGAATCGTGGTTGTACTATATGATAGGCAAATGGCATAAGACGAACAGGAAAGTCGGTCAAGCTGAGGTTAGAGTCTGGCTGGCCTCCCATAAACCGGAATTGGCGGAAAAGCTCGTTGAAACAATGGAGAAAATCTTCCGTTTCTATTCGGAGATCTACAATGCTTATCCCCGTCCCAACTTTACTTACCTGGAATTTCCAAACGATTATGCAGCCTGGAATGGCTATCTGAAAGTGGTTTTTATGCGCGAATCCGCAACTTGGGGAATTCTAGACGATATTGAATTTGTGGCCCACGAGATAGCTCATAACTGGTGGCCCAACTACATCAGCTTGAAAAGAGATGAAGAACTCGACCTTGATGGTGAAGCGTTTTGTGATTTTTCTGCCGCGCTGGCCAATGAATTTCTGTTCGGCTCAGTAAAAAAGCAGGAACGTGCCAAAGAATTGGTATGGCTCATGGCCTATCCGGAAGAGAAATATCGAAAGGGCAAGTTTCTTCTGCACAATCTTAGGCTCATTTATGGGTATAAATTATTTTTCAAATGGCTTAAGGACTTTTCTGAAAAATACAAAGGGAGCAGAACTAGCATAGATGATTTCTTTGCTATGGCTCCTCGGAGAGAAGGATTTGATTTGAATGAATTCCTGGGAAGTTGGAAGGAGGTTAAGAGCCCTCCTGTTTTCGAACTACAATATGACAAAAAGAAAATAAAATCGGGAAACCGGTTTGAGATTACGATAAGCATTCATCAACGGTCGAATCCACCGACCAGGTGGCATATCCCCGTTCTTGTTCGCTCAAAAGACACGGAAATCGAGAAACTCGTGGAATTATCCGGGGAAGTTACAGAAGCTCGCTTAGAGACAGATTTTGAACCGGAAGAGGTTTTGCTCGATCCAAATTATATAATCCCCAGGCGAATGCCAGAATTTCAAAAGTATGCCGAAGCCCTGACCTTAATAGACGCCAAGGCATTCCCGCTTATCTTCAAGAAGAATTATCAAGACTGCCTGCCCTTTCTATTCAAAGCTTTGGAGCTGGACATAGAAAATGCTGAAACGCACTACCTTATCGGGAGGGCATACGAGAATCTTAATCAGCCAGACAAGGCAAAAGAGTTTTTTTCCACGGCTATTGCCAAAATCCTTGGTTGGTATATGGGGAATCGTTACACGACGGACCAGCTCCATGTTTATTCTTATTGGGAATTGGCCCAGATTTTTCTCAAAGAAGGGAATTATGCCTTAGCTCGGAAAAACCTCGAGGCAATACTCATGAAGCCCGACATTGAAGGTTATCACGCCAAAGCATCTGATGAGCTAAAGAAGATTAAAAATATCTGATCGTTTAATCTGCTAGCGTACAGTAATGTTTGCTCTAGAGGAGGAGGAGGAATTGCACAATCTCTATAAGGCCATCGTTGAAGAAATGATAATTACGTGAGGATTAACACGTGACTAGCCATTTTTGGGGATTGCTGCGGGTTTTGGGGAGCTAAAGCTATTCAAGGTCTTTTTCGCCTTCCTGAATCGGCCAATCTGCAGCAAGGCCAAATAGATCTACAGCTTTTTCCCCCGGTTTTAGCTCAATCCTAGTCTTATTTGGATTTGGAATATGCTGAGGGAGAGCCCATAAGTCCTGATTAATGGGGAAAGATGCCCAAGGATTATGCCAGAGAACGGGATTGATTTTAGCGATGTTGCCCCACAATAAATCGCTACAAATGATGACTCCGCTAACTCTGGTATTTCGAGGTCCGTGAGGGCCTCGAAATGCTCCATTTGAAGCCCTGGTTAGCTTATGATCAGAGCCCCCAGCTGGCAGGTGATAAAATGTAACCCTCTCGTCTCCAAATAGAGCATTCATAACCATATGGTCGTCATTGCTAAAAATGCTTAACACATTGACAGCGATAATATAAGGTAAATCAAGATTGCCATATTTTGTATCCTTTTCCTTAATTGCATTTCTAATCCATTCATCCTCCTTGCATTCTTGAAATCCGAAAAAACGTATACCTATTGGTCGGATTCCTTGCTTCCCACGAGCCTTGGGCAATTTTGGGATGGCCTGGAAGGTTACATTCCAGCCATCATGGTTTAGTGTAGTGCTTGGCAAGCCATCAAGTCCGTCAGACTTTTCTTTTTTTACAATAACGTCGGGATCTAGTTTAGACAGCCATTCTTCAAGAAAAGCTCTCCACTTTCTTCCTGGAGGAGGGGAATCCGGCAATCCGTGGACTTTAATCCCGATGAAGAAATTCGGAGAGTTCATTTTATCTATAGTCTCATATACTACGTTTTCCCTTTTATCAGCAGCTCTCTCCTCGATTGGACCAGATGCAAGAGTAGCTTCAAGATAGAAACACGGTTTTCTATCTCTTAATACCAGGAAGTCTGGGTGAGTAGGTTGGGCGGGGATTTCTGGATGAATTTCGATGTAAAATCCCAATTTTGAAAGCAAAGCATGGAGATAAATCTCGAAAAACGCACTTCGATGTTGAATATCATCAGATGCATGAAATCTGGTTCTGAGTTCGTTCTCGGCATCTGAAGGATAATTAGAAAACCAATCCTCTAGGAGGATCCGTATTCTCTCCATTGAGGGACGGGCAGAGCGATTTAGATATTCATAGAGGGGCTCAGTATGCCCATGAGTGCCTTTATAATTGCGCGATATGTCGTCAAACAACATCGTTAAAATATTCTCTTTATAGTATATATCTCTTTGGAATAGGTTTCAAAATAAGAACTAATTCCGCCGTCCCGAATACGGCAAATTCTTCTTCGGAATTTCCCACGTCTTCGGCTTCGAGCTCTCGATTTCCGCCTGGGAGAAGTAGCCCCATTCTTCTTCAAGGCCCTGGACCAGGCCGAAGTATATCGTGTCCTTTACGGCTTGCCGTCGCCCAGGTCGCTCATCTGCTCGTTCGCCTTCTCGGTCGCGAACCAGTACCAGCCAGAGAACGACTCCCAAGCTCCAATAGCCCTTTTTTGTCATTGACTTATCCTTAGTTATAGGAGTATTTCTATTCTCTAGCATGGCAGATTAAAGCTGGACACGATGGGATGAAATAATGCATACAGAAATTAGGCGATTTGCTTTGTGATAACCATTGTATTTAGAAAGGCCATATTGTCAAAAAGGGGGCGATCATGTCTGATCTTTTTAAATATCCGCGCGGGTCCGAATGGAGAAAGTGGGATTTGCATGTGCATACTCCCTTTTCAATTTATCAGCGCTACACGGGGACGAACGCCGATGCGCAATGGGAGGGTTTCCTTATCGATTTAGAGAGCCTTCCGCCTGAATTCAAAGTCCTCGGCATAAATGATTACATATTCCTGGACGGTTATAGGCGAATGCTAGAAGCCAGAGTAGCAGGACGCCTTAAAAACATAGAACGGATCTTCCCTGTTATTGAGCTTCGATTGGATAAGTTCGGCGGTAGCGACTCAAAACTTAGGCGTGTCAACTTTCATGTAATATTCTCTAATGACGTGAATCCAGATCTCATTGAATCTCAGTTTTTAGCAGCATTGAGGGCTCACTATATTTTATCTCCCGAATACGGTGCAGTCGGTATCAAATGGAATGCGATACCAGACCGTAACAGCTTGCGAGATCTTGGGGAAAAGATTATAAGAACTGTTCCTGCGAATGAACGGCCCAAATTCGGAGACCCGCTGATCGAGGGCTTCAACGCGTTAAACCTAAGCCTAGACGTGATACATGACGCTTTGGAGCATCACAACTTCATTAGCAAATATATTACAGCAGTTGGCAAAACTGAATGGTCGAGTGTTAAGTGGAATGATCAGGCAATCGCTGAGAAGAAGCAAATCATCAACGGCGTTGATGCCGTTTTCATTGCTGCAGAAAGCATAGAAAGCTATCACACCGCTCGAGAAAGTCTTGTCGACCAGAATGTAAATTCGCGGCTTTTCGACTGCAGTGACAGCCACATTAACTCATCTGTCTCAGAAGAAAAAGATAGGATTGGAAATTGCTTTACCTGGGTGAAGGCCGACCCAACCTTTGAAGGTCTCAAAATGGCTATTAAAGAGTTTGACGATCGAGTGTTCGTAGGAGAAAAGCCGCCAGTCCTCAAGCGGGTTCAGGAAAACTCTACAAAGTATATTCGGTCGATCACCATATCGAAGGTGGCTGGCTCCACATTGCAGGAGAGATGGTTTTCCTTTGAAAGGCCTCTAGAACTAAATTCTGGATTGGTTGCAATTATTGGTAACAAAGGTAGTGGTAAGAGTGCTCTCACTGACACTATAGGACTTCTTGGCGGAACGAAACACGCCAAGGCATTTTCGTTCCTATATGATACAAAGTTTAGAGACCCAAAAAATAACAAGGCTAAACATTTTGCAGCAACTCTTCTCTGGGAAAGTGGCCCTCCGCCGAAGTCCATAAATCTTAACGAAGATGTTTCATCAGGCCAAATTGAAAACATTAAGTATATTCCTCAGAATTATCTGGAGCAGATATGCAACGAGCTTACAAAGCCGGAGGAGGGTGAGTTTGACAGGGAGATTAAGGCTGTAATCTTTTCACATGTCCCTGAGACCGAAACCTTGGGCTTTGGCGTTCTTGATGAATTCGTTAGCTTCAAGACTCAAGAGGCTGCCAGAGCTATTGAATTACTACGGAGCGAGCTCTATGAAATCAATGAAAAAATCTGTCTTCTTGAAGAACGATTGACACCAGAATATGCTGACATTCTAAATAACAAGCTCTTCGAGAAACTTCGCGAACTCGAGACTCATGATAAGACCAAGCCAGTTGAGGTTATGCCACCTGGCGCAGATCCTAAGAGCCAGGAAAAGACAATATCCACATTACGAAGCATAGAAGATAAGCAAACAGAACTAAATACTTTAACTACCAAAATCGCCGAGCTGAAAAATGAGCTGTCGAGTGAGGTCAGGCGAGAAGCATTAGCAAAGAAACTTTTAGAGCAGTTGGTGAACCTCAGCAAGCAGTTTGATAAGCTTGCGAGCGAGATCAACGAAAACGCAAAGGAACTTGGATTACATATGGAGAGCATAATTGAGCTCAGGATCAATGATAAAGAAGTCAAACGGGCACTTAAAGATGCAAATGAGAAAAAGAATAGGCTGACAAACGAATTAAGTCCTAAAATCAATGATAGCACTGCGAACAAGATAAATATTCTGAATAGCATAATTGAAGGACTTAGAAAGCAGTTGGATAAGCCGAACCAAGAATACCAAGCATACTTGAAAGCATTAAAGCTGTGGGAAGAGAAAAGGGCAACGATAGTTGGTGACACCCGTACTATAGGGTCATTTGAGTATCTCAAAAAGCAGCAATCAGAACTGCAGGAGCTTCCTGGTAGACTAGGAAATGCTATGGCACAGCGTCTTGCCAAGGCGAAAGAGATATTTCATAAGATCAGCAATCTTACAGATGACTACCGAAAGCTCTACAAACCAATCAAAGATTCTCTCCGAGAGCTATCATTTGCAGACAAGCTTGATCTTGATTTCCAAGTATTCATTGCTTCGCTTGGGTTTGAGGAGAAGTTCTTTAGCATGGTCAACCAGCGGAAGGCTGGAACGTTCTATGGCATCGAGGAAGGAACAAGCTACATCAGGAAGTTGCTAGCCGAGATCGACTTCAATAACGATGAAGGGATTGAGCGCTTCCTTAGCGTACTTATTGACAGCTTGACTCACGATCATAGAGACACAAAGAATCCGATAGTTCAGGTGAAAGATCAAATCAGGAAAGGAATATGTGTGGTAAATCTATATGACTTCATTTTTGGTCTAGAATTCCTAGCACCCCGTTATGTCTTGCAATGGGGTGGGAAGAATCTTGACATTTTATCACCGGGCGAACGCGGTATACTGCTGTTAATCTTCTACCTCCTTATAGACCGAACAGAAATTCCATTAGTCATAGATCAACCAGAAGGCAATCTAGACAACCAAACAGTCTTCAAGACGCTCGTGCAGTGTATCAAAGAAGCCAAGAAGAGAAGACAGCTAATTATGGTTACTCACAATCCTAATCTGGCAGTAGTATGTGATGCTGAGCAGGTGATATGTGCAGACCTCAATAAAGAGCAGGAAAATAAGGTAACATACATATCAGGCGCGATCGAGAATCCATACATCAACCATAAGATTTTGGATATATTAGAAGGGACT
>Ga0315288_10008843_pt1 | contig 12695 bp, 8 predicted proteins | sample YL17G11_20_MG_FD_203454 | JGI IMG/M metagenome (GOLD analysis project Ga0315288, IMG submission 203454) | Sediment microbial communities from Yellowstone Lake, YNP, Wyoming, USA - YL17G11_20 | ecosystem: Environmental > Aquatic > Freshwater > Lake > Sediment | place: USA: Wyoming | collected...
AACATGAGCGCGACGAACCACTCGTTCCTATTCAGCGTGAGAAACATGCCCAGGAACACAGCCACGATGAGGTGTGTGGTTGTGAGCAACGAGTCATCCTCTTGTGGTGCAATAGCACCCCGTCCCTATCTCTTAGTTTCGGATGTCCGTCTTTTTGGGGCGGATTCGCACCATTATTAACTACGACCCCAGGGACACCGGGTGTTATTAAGAAAGGCGACAATCTTATTAAAGACACTCCTGCTCCGCTCTCGTAGAAGAAATGGCTCATATCCATCTTGAGGACGGCGCTTTCACACCAGCCTGGACCATATTCTGGAACCTCGTGGCTGCGGGGATGATTGCAGCAGTGCTGATCTCCCTTAGAAAACATCCGATTTCCCCGAGGCGGCTCGCAATCGCTGCCATGTGCACGTCCGTCGGGTTCGCCATCTTTCAGATCGAGATTCCACTGTTCGGCGGGGTTCACCTGAACTTGACCCCGCTCATTGGCATCCTAGCTGGCCCAGCCCTTGGAAGCATTTCAATTCTGATGATCAACGTATTCAGCGCCGCAGTCGGCCATGGCGGCTGGGGCATGATCGGAGCGAACACGATCGTGAATATGGTCGAGGTCGTGCTGGGCTACTACGGGTTCAGATTCATGAGGACTCGGCTCAGGAGGGACAGGTTCGTGTCAGCTCTGGGCGCGACGGTCCTCGCGCTCACGGTCAGCGCGCTCATGATCGTGTTGATAGTTACGATCTCGGGCGTCCAGGATTCGAGGAGCACGGGCATCGAGACGTTTCAGAAACTCATTGTCATCGCAGCGGTCAACATAGCGGTTGGGGCATTCGAAGGGCTGCTCACCGGGTATGTGGTCGCGTTCATCGGGCGGATCAGGCCAGACCTGCTTCAGGAGGCCGAGGCCGATACGAAGCCGGTCGAATCTGCAGCCGCAGTGGGAGGGTGAACTGCGATGTCAACGAGATCCTACTCGAAGCACATCCCGGACTTCAGGCTGGTGACGCACTTCGCAGAGAGCGGGACGAGCATCATCCATGCGATGAGCCCTTGGACCAAGGCTGCTCTACTGGGTTTAGTCGTGGCTCTGGCAACGGTGCTGATGAACCCTATCCTTCTTCTCACCCTGTTCCTGTTGACTCTCCTGTTTTACTTGGTCGCACAGCTCCCGATGAAGGTGCTGGTGGGGTGGTACACTATGCCGGTCCTCTTCGTCGTGACCCTGGCGATACTGTTCGTGTTCACTGAGCCCGGAACAGAGATAGCCAGCTTAAGGCTGGGACCGACGACGGTCAGGCTCACAGATAATGGCATCCTGCTCATCGTCAAGCTGCTCTTGAGGGCTCTGGCGGTCGTGACCCTTTCGCTGGCCGTGTTTATGACGACGAAGTACAGTAACATAGCGCACATGGCGCAAAAGACCCTTCCAGGCCCACTTGCGAGCGTCTTCCTCCTGTCATACAGATTTCTCTTTGTGAGCTCCGATGAGGTCACTGATGTATTGGATGCGATGAACGCCAGAAACGGCAATCTCGTTAGAGGGGTTCTCAGAGAGTCGAAGCTGTACGCATCTATCTTCGGCCTGTCTTTTGTGCATGCATTCGAGCGCGCGGAGAGGATAGGCAAGGCGATGGAATCGAGAGGGTTCACTGGGAGTCTGCCAGCCGCGGGGACACTGACCCAGCCATCCTACGGAGGCTACTCACTTCTGGGGGTCGGCTGTGTCATGTTGGTCCTAGCGGTCTATACGAGATACTTCAACCCAGGTTTGCTAAACTGGTGGTGAGAACAGATGGTATCAGATGCTGTGTGTCAAGTATGCGACCGGGCGGAGACCGCCATAGTGCATGTCGACTGCGTCACTCACAAATACCCCGATGGGACCAAAGGGATCCACAACATGTGCTTCAGCGTCTACCCAAAAGAAATCGTCGCCCTCTGCGGGCCGAACGGGGCAGGCAAATCGACCCTGATCGAGCACATAAACGGATTGATGATGCCTGACGTGGGAAGGGTCAGGGTGTTTGGGGCCGATGTGGACAAGAAGAACATCGCATCCATTAGGAAGCTGGTCGGCCTGGTGTTCCAAAATGCGGATTCACAGCTCTTCTCCCCGACAGTCCTCGAAGACGTGATGTTCGGGCCTCAGAACCTAGGCCTCACCGAGGATGAGGCGAGGACCAGGGCGCAATGGGCGCTCGATGTCGTAGGTATGAAGGAGACCAACAAGATCCCGCACTACCTGAGCGGAGGCCAGAAGAGGCTGGTGGCTATCGCGGGGGTACTGGCCATGAGCCCGAAGATACTGGTCGCCGATGAACCCACGGGCGACCTCGATCCGTCCAACTCGCGAAGGATCGAGGAACTGCTGAAGTCCCTGAGGGACGAGCACGGAATCAGCATCGTCGTGGCGCTCCACGACATGGACATGGCCGGGAGGATCGCCGACAGGATCTGCATCGTCAGGGACGGAGGCATCATCGCCGAGGGCAAACCAGAGGACATATTGTACAACGAGAAGCTACTGACATCAGCTGGCCTGGAGATGCCAACTGTGGCGAAGATCTTCATCGGGCTTGGGCTGGAGGGAAAGGTGCCTAAGCGGCCACTTAGCCTCGAAGGCCTGATGCCCTTGATCCAGAATCCGAAAACAAGAAACTAGGGGAAGAGGTTTCACGAAATGGTTTGAGGGCTCCTTCGATCCTTCACAGCTCGTCTTTCTCGGGCGGCCCTGCATCCTCGGACGCGGATTCATCTGAGCTCGTCTTCTTTGCGGCCTTGCCGCCCTTGCCTCTTTGCATCAGCATGAACAGCGCGAGGGCGACGACGACAACTGCCAAGACCACTAGCAGCCACCAGTAGCTATCAACGAAGCTCTTGGCTTTCTCCTGGACGGTCATTGTGACCTGGTCCGTGGAGGTCAGGCCACCGGCGTCCCTGACGGTCAGGGTGGCAGTATAGGTGCCGGCCTTGTCGAACGTATACTCGAAGATGGCACCGTACTTGACGACCTCAGTCCCGCTCACGTTTATCCGCCAGGTATAGTTCAGGTTCACCGCCCCTCCATCGTCAGTGGAGGCCGAGCCGTTGAAGACAACTGAGTCGCCCGCGTTGACGGTCTGGTCTGATCCTGCGCTCGCGGTCGGATGGTCATTGACTCTTATGGTCACAGTGTCAGTATCGCTGTTGCCTGCTGCGTCCATCACGGTCAAGGTGACAACGAACGTCCCCGAACTGAGGAACACATATGTCGGGTTCTGACCGTACAGCGTTATCTGTACGCTCGCATCCGTGAAATTCCATGTCAGGTTGTCGACGCCGACATTGTCCGTCGAATCGGAGCCGTCGAAGGTCACGGTCGCGCCCTCGTTCACGCTCTGGTCGGGACCTGCATTCGCCACAGGATCTGTCTGGTCCTCGACTGTCACGACGACCGTGTCGATGTTGGTGTTCCCCGCCGCGTCCGCCACCGTCAATGTAACTATGTATTGCCCCGCGTGGTTGAACTGGTAGGTCGGAGCGGCGCCCGTCAGCGTCCTGAGATTGACATCCGTGAAGGTCCAGGTGTAGCTGGTGACGCCGACATTGTCAGTTGAGGCTGAGCCGTCGAAGTGTACCGTCGTGCCTATGGCGACAGTCTGGTCAGGGCCGGCGTGCGCGACCGGGTCCGTCATGTCAGAGACTGTGATGACCACCGTGTCAGTATCAGTGAGGCCAGCTGCATCCCGGACCGTCAAGGTCACCGTGTGGGCCCCTAGTGTTGTGAACATGTACTGTTTCGTCAAGCCGTACAGAGTCACCGATGATCCGTCAGTAAACGTCCACGTGTAGTTCACGATGGCGTAGTTGTCAGTTGACAGAGAGCCGTCAAAGGTGAAGGATGAGCCCAGAGCTACGTTCTGGTCTGAGCCAGCGTTAGCCGTCGGGGGCGTAACGTCGGCCACTGTTACGGTCATCGAGTCAGGGGCTGAGGTCTGGCCTATCGTATCCGTGACTACAAGCTCGACAGTGTAAGTCCCAGGCGTGTCAAATGTGAATACGGGGCTGACATTGTATATCTCCACGCTGAGGCTTAGGATCGTCCATGTGTAGTTTGTTATGCCCACATCGTCAGATGAGCCGGAGCCGTCGAATGTCACCTGAACATCTTCGTCAACCGTCTGGTCGGGGCCTGCGTCCGCCACAGGCAACATATCAGCCGTAATGTTCACCCAAGCTGAGTCCGTGGCCGTATATCCTGCCCCATCTGAGACCTCGAGCGTGACAAGATAGCTGCCGGTAGTGTTGAATACTGTGTCCACGACCATTCCGTCGAGAGCCACTGGGTTCCCCCAGCCGTCGACATAGGTCCAGGTGTAGCTCGTAATCCCTACATTGTCGAACGAGCCGCTCGCATCCAGAGTGACAGTCGTGTTCACAACCGCGTTCTGATCAGCTCCTGCGTCTGCAATAGGCGGGTCGTTGTCCACGGTGAAGAAGCTGTAGTTGGAAGCCCAATTGCTCGCGAGGTCGACTCCGGTGAACATGGCCATGTAGTCCCCGCTGGAAAGCTCAGCCGTGAAGTCCAGATACATGCTGGCAGTCTCCAGCTGAACGGTGACATTCAATGTCCACATCTCGTTCTGCATGGTCGTCATGTTGAACATCGCAACGTTTGAGGATATCCAGAACAGGCCCGTCGGATCCACGGCCGCATAGGTGTCAGGTCCAGACCCGTAGTCAATGCCGAAAAGCGCGCCCGAGGGGTCGAAAACGGCCCAGCTCGGAGCAGAGCCCATCATGGATGAGTTGACGTACTCTCCCCAGACATGGTAGTTGTTCATGGAGTCTGTCCACCAGGTGTTTGTGGGGTACCTGTTTCCATTTCCGTCAGAGAGCATTATCTGGTCGCTCAGGACCGTGTTCCAGTCCCACAGACCAGACGTCCAAACGCCCGGAGAGACTTCAGTTGTCGTCAGTTCTCCTATCGGCAGTCCGTTCCAAATCTGGGTCGCGATGTAGTCCATCTCGTGTATCCACACATACTGACCGCTTGTTCCCACAACCTCGTACAACTGCAGGATAACCTGCCAGAGATAGGGCTCGGTTACAGTGGAGTACAAATCGACTGGGTTGAGCATGCTCGCGTTCGTGGCGGGATCGACGGTCACGTACACGAGAGGTGCCTGATTGTGAGGCGTAAGGCTGACGTTGTGCGTGACCGCCCCTCCAGGAGCCCCTGGCAATACGGTCTGAACATCAGGCAAATACATTCCAGCGGAAACGCGAATATCAAGCACCAGGGAGGGAATCTGCATCTCGTAATAACCAGTCGAGTTGGTGGTCGTGCCGTTGACTACCGAGAAACCGGAGATTGCCTGGACTTGCGCCATCGGGATAGAACTATTGTCGGAGACGCTTGTCACATACCCTGAGAGCGTGTAGTTGCCAGCGGCACCTCCCAGCGGGATCATATAGAAGTCGTACTGGTAAGAGGCCGCGTCGGGGATGTCAATGACTTTCATGGTGTTCTCGTATCCGGCGAGGTTACCACCCACCACTGACGCAGGGTTAGGCGGGACCATGACCGAATAGGTTCCTCCGCCAGAGGTCATCACCATATTGAGCCTCCAATAGTCAGGATACGATGAAAATGAGGACACCGTCACCTGCACTCCATCCAGAGGGCTCAAGGTCGATGCATCTCTGACTATTCCATAAAGCTGCGTGGTCGCTGGGACGAGCGTGTGATTCGCCCAAACTGTCTCGTCCGGGCCGATCATCGTCGTGTAGTCCATCTGCATCTCGTACGCATATCCCATAGCTATGAACATCATCTTGTAGCTGCCCGGGGACACGCTGATCTCGTAATAGCCAGTGTCGTTAGTGACCGTGAAGTTTTCAGGGCCAAACTGCCTTTGCACCCTCACGTACGCACCAGAGATCGGGTCGGTCGAGGACTCATCCGTCACATATCCCTTGACCACTGAATTCTCACGAGTCAGCAGGATTTCCAGGGTAACATCGTCGCCCGAGCCAAGCATCAGCATTGTCCCGTTGCTCGCATAGCCATCCGCACTTGCGCCTACAGACCATTGGCCAGTGCCGACACCCAGCTCGTATGAACCGTCAGCTAGTGTTGCCGTGTAGTTGTACATATAGAGATTGGGACCAGTCTGATTGGAAGCGTATACGTCCGCCCCCTCAATTGGCGACATCGTCAGGTCGTCGAGCACATGTCCTCGGACCGTTGAACTGACCAAGGACATCTGGAAGTCTCTGGAGATATTTCCCGCCACGAACTGCATGTTCTGCTCCCTCTGCGAGAGGTAACTTGGGGCGGACAGAGTTAGCTCGCCAGTACCTTCGGTCGTCGAGAGAGTGTAATAGCCCGAGCCATCTGTGAAATTGCTGAATGTGGACGGGGCTCCGTTCATTCTTGCTTCCACATATGCTCCCGCGATTGGTGAACCCGATCCAGCAACGGTCACATAGCCTGAGATATGAACTTGCTCAGCGCCCTTCGGCGTAAGCGAGAGGTTCAGCCACTGAGTCTCTCCTGGCGCAAGGGACACGCCCGTGCTGTTCATCCCCGTATAATACCCCTTGGCGTCAAACACTGCTACCGCAGCAACACCGGAAAGGAGCGTGGTTTGGTAATATCCAGATCCATCGGTAGTGGTCCAGTTGATGTATGTAGGATTGTCGCTGACCATCCTGATTCCCAGCACGTGACCAACTGTAACGGGTTCCGCAGGGTTGGAGGCGTTCGTCACATATCCCTTGATCGTTACCTCCGTCGGAGGAGCTGGAGTGAGATCAGGGCTCACAGTGACCGTCGCCCCATGGCCTATTGTCTGGACGGACTGCGCGTTCGTGTCGAACATCGCCTTTCCATTGGCGAAGTAGACGGTGTATGTGACACCTCCTTCTACCCATAGTTCATAACTGCCAGAAGAATCGGTCACCGTTGCGTTGTCTGACGGCTCGCCACCACTCGTGCCCACTGCATACATGACTAGCGTATCGGGGGCGGGCGTGCCGGATATCGTCACAGTTCCTGTGAATATCGCATCCTCTGTCTGTGCCGTGGCGTACAGGCTGCCAATAGCAAAGGCGCCCGCAACCATCACCAGGCACAAAGCGACTGCCAAAATCCTCTTCAAGAAGCGCTCTGTTCCATTCATTCGAAATCTCCTCACGCAAACACTTTCGGCGCGACCCGGGGGATGGGTCCACCAAACTAATGCTCAATAGGTTCTCGCCCTATATATATCGTTGTCGCACAGCCAGAGGACGAGAAATGGCGAAAAAACACCCGGAGGCTCGGCTGCTGCAAAGATCCTCCGCTCAGGCTGCTACCGAATAGTTCGGCATCACCTTAATTCATTACCGCGGATTTTGGATTGAAGAGGACATCGAGGCTTGTGGTATGTCAGCAAGAAACGGCAATGGTGAGATCCTTTGGCGAGGATGGTCCAAGGAGGCGTTCGATGAGGCCACCGCTCAGAAGAAGCTGATCATTCTCGACCTCACAGCCTCGTGGTGCCATTGGTGCCATGTCATGGACTCCACCTCATATTCCGACAGCGATGTCATCCGCCTGGTCAATGAGAACTTCATCCCGATCAGGGTAGACATAGACAGGCGACCTGACGTCTCCGAGAGATACAACAGAGGAGGCTTCCCAACGACCGCCTTCCTGTCAGACCAAGGGGAATCTGTCTGGGGCGCAACCTACCTCCCCCCAGCCGACATGAAGCGGGTAATCGAATCGATCCTTCGAGCTAAGGCTTCAGGAGAGATAGATGCTGCGCTTGAGAGAAGCCGAATGCCTTACTTGGACATCTCCAAACCTGCACCGGAGCCAGCATCGGTCCAATCCGTCAACCTCGCCTCTCTGTTCGAGGACGTCTTTGCGGCATATGATGTTGAGTATGGTGGCTTCGGATCCGAACCCAAATTCCCCAACCCTGACGCGATCGACCTGCTTCTTGACAGGTACGCCATCGAGAACGACCGCGAGCTGGGCGAGGCGGTGGAAAACACCCTCGACCAGATGGCGGATGGGCTGTATGACCCAGTTGAAGGAGGAGTCTTCAGGTACTCCGTCACGCGGGACTGGAAGGTCCCTCACTACGAGAAGATGCTCGAGACGAACATAGGCTTCTTGAGGAATCTCGTGAGAGCCAACAAGCTCCTCGGAAAGAAGCGTTATGGGGACCTCGCGAAGGGCGTTGCCAGCTACTTGCTCTCTACCCTCAGAGATGGGAGCACGGGAGGATTCTTCGGGAGCCAAGACGCAGACGAGGATTACTACAAGCTGCCTGAGAAAGGACGCAGGAATCGGACATCGCCATCGATTGACAAGACCACCTTCGCTGGCTGGAATGCAGAGGCCTCTGCCACCCTGGTAGAGGCGGGCGTTCTCATGGGTGAGCAGGATTGGGTAGACGCTGGGAGATCAGCGTTCTACTTCTCCTTGAGGAACCTCTGGAATTCGGAAATGGGGCTTGTGAGACATGCAGTCGGTCAAGAGCTGTACATGTTCGAGGACCAGGTCGGGTTCCTCTTGTCGCTTGTTTCGGCACTCGAACTCTCCCCCGACAAGGAGTTGTTTCAGGTAGGCGACAAGCTGCTTGAAGGGGTTGAGAGACGCCTCTCAAACCCCGAGGGCGGGTATAGCGATGTCGCTCCTGGCGCCGAGGACTTGGGAGAACTTCAGAACCCTCGCAGATCACTCATTGCGAATGCGAAATGGGCGCGATTGATTGCACTGTACGGTGCCGTCACGAGAAGGCACGAGCTGGAGGACCGGGCCAAGAAAACACTTCTCTCATTCACGACAAAGGAGGTCGAGGCGTATGGCGTCTTCGCTGCGCCATACCTTTATGCGTGGAGCGCTCTTGAGCGAGGGCCAGCGCTAGTAGAAATCCACTCCCCCACAGACCATGATGCCGCCTCGATCGGTCTATGGATCTCAGCGAAGGAAGACTCCGGGCCGGGAGTGGTAGCGATAGTCTCTAAGGACACGAATTCCAAGATCGATGAACCATTCGCGATCCTGTGCACGCGCTCAGGGTGCTCTGGAAGAATCACGGACCCAGGAGACCTGACTGACAGGCTGAGGCGATACAGGGCAGGTAAAGGCTAAAATACCATCTAGTTTCATGACCCGACTAGTCTGGACCATGACCTTGAAACCGAAGTACATTTCGCGCAAGTTCCTTTCGAGCGATGAACACCTGGTCTTCGAGTCGCGTCCGAGCGCGTTCAAGTTCATGGTGTCTGGCTCAATCGTCATGCTGTTCGGCATAATCGCGCTTGTCATCTTCGCCTGGAAATGGATACCGAACGCGCCCTCGATACCATACATCAGCGACTACGTTGCCAATGCCGATTATGGCCTGTTCGTCCAGCTGGCCTTCGGAGCGGTGTTCTTCCTCGCGCTCATCTACTTCTTCTACAAGTGGCTCAGGTGGAACAGCACCATCTACGCCGTGACTGACGAGAGGATCATCCTCCAAACAAAAATACTGGCCAAGGAGTACGACGACATCGAGCTTACGCTCATCACGAACGTTGAGACCCGGCAGACCTTCGGCCAGAGGCTGCTCGGGTATGGAACCCTAGTATTCTCCACGCAGGGCACGACGGACCGGAAGAGCTCCATCAAGTGGGATTGGGTCCCGGATCCGATGGATGTCCGAAAGAAGCTACAGGAAGTCATGGACGTCAGGGTCAAACCGCCCCTGAAATGACCTCATAGCCTCATCAGTTCGGGACAATGGTATTTCCGAGCTGAAGCGTTCCAGCAACAGACTTAGCCTCGGATGTTGTTCCGGGCAACCGTAGGGGAGTGGATTGTTTGGGCGCTGCTGATGTCATAAGAGAAGGGCCTGGAAAGGCGTTCATGTTGTGCAATGAGGCGATCGTCAGAGGGGCTCTGGAGGCGGACGTGAAGATCGTGTCCGCGTACCCGGGCTCTCCGACGACTGAGATTCTGGACACGTTTTCTGATGTCGCACCCAAGTTCGACTACAAGATGGAGATCGCGGCAAACGAGAAGGTGGCTCTCGAAACCTGCGCTGGAGCGTCGATGGCAGGGCTGAGGTCGATCACTAGCATGAAGAGCGTCGGGCTGAATGTCGCATCAGACTCGTTCATGTCCCTGTCATACACGGGGATCAAGGGAGGCATGGTCCTTATAGTCGCAGACGACCCGCAGGCACACTCTTCCCAGACCGAGCAGGATGGGAGGCCATTCGGGCCGAATGCGTATGTCCCGATGATAGAACCGTCGAACCCGACCGAGGCGAAGAAGATGGTGAAGTTCGCCTTTGTCCTTTCCGAGAAATACGGAGTACCAGTTCTGATGAGGACCACGACGAGGGTCAACCACCAGAGTGGGATCGTGGAGCTGGAAAGGCTCGACAGGAAGCCCTTTGCGAAGGTCAAGTGGGATCATCCGCCGGGCAGGTTCGTCACTGTCGCCGAATCCGCGAGGAACTTCAAGCACGCTCTCTTGGAGAGGACCGAGAAGATCGAGCAGGAGTTCTCTGGCTCCGAATTCAATGTTGTCAAGGACACCGGTTCGGAGCTGGGCATCATTACGAGCGGAGCTGGATACAACTACACAATCGACGCTATCAAGATCCTGGGCATCAACCCATCGGTACTGAAACTGGGGACGACCTTCCCCCTCCCGAAGGATCTCATTGCCGGGTTCCTGAGGAAGCTGAAGAATGTCGTAATCGTTGAGGAGCTGTCTCCATATCTCGAACTTCACGTCACGGCGATCGCGAAGGACGCCAACCCCGGCGTCAAGATCTTCGGCAAATGGACCGGACACTTCAGCGAGGCGCTCGAGTACAACCCGAACATTGTTGTCGATGGGATTGCGAAGGTGCTCGGGGTGAAGCCGCCTGTGGACTACAATGCAGTCATGGCGAAGGCCAAGGAGCTGAAGACAGGCCTAGCCGACAGGTGGCCCACATTCTGTCCAGGCTGTCCTCACAGGGCGACTCTGTACGCCGTCAGGCAGGCGCTGAAAGGGACCAAGCACGTCCTCTCGACCGATATCGGATGCTACTCCATGAGTTTCCTGCCTCCGATCGAGTATGGGGACTCGCTGCTCAGCATGGGCGCCTGCTTGGGCGTTGCCGCGGGGATGCAGTATGCAGTCGAGGAGAAGGTGATCGCCATGATCGGGGACTCAACTTTCTACCACGCGGGGCTCCCGGGCCTCGTGAACGCGATCCATCACGGAGATGATTTCACCCTAATCATACTGGACAATGAGGTCACGGCGATGACCGGGCAGCAGCCTCATCCGGGGTCGGACATAAGCGCGGGCGACAGACCTGCGAAACGGCTGGTCCTGGAGAACGTGATCAGAGGCATGGGCCTGGAGGACATCACAATCGTCGACCCATACGACATAAAGAACGCAATCGGCCCTATGAAGGAGGCGTTCTCTAGGAAGGGGCCTAACGTGATTATATCCCGAAGAGCGTGCGCGCTCTATGCAGACCGAAACAAGAGAAAGCGCGGAGAGAAAATAGAGACTAACAAGGTGGATAGAAGCGTGTGCAAGAAGCCTTACACCTGCATTCGGACCTTCTACTGTCCAGCACTCTCTGTGAGAGACGACGACAGGACGGCTGAGATTTCGAAGGAGCTCTGCGACAGATGCGATGTATGCGCCAAACTCTGTCCATTCGGCTCCATCAAACGAAGGGAGGGCGAGTAGGCATGGCGACGAAGGAGTTCAGCGTGTACATGTCTGGGGTTGGAGGGCAGGGGCTGGTCCTGCTCTCGAATGTCATTGGTGCTGCTTGCGCATCCTCTGGGATAAGAGCGCTGACGGGAGAGCAGCACGGTCTGTCCCAGCGCAGCGGCTCGATCAACGTGCACATGAGGATAGGGGAGGAGATCATGTCCCCTCTTATCCCGATCGGCGGCGCGGACGCTCTGCTTGCCCTGGAAGCACTAGAGGCATTGAGGTACGTTGAGTATCTCCGGCCGGGCGGAGTCGTCCTGATGAACTCGCGCATCCAGCACCCTATCTCCGAGACCGCAGTGCACATCAGGGACAAGGCGATCAAGTACATGTCGGTCGAGGACGTGAAGAACCGACTCGGACAGGTGACGGACAAGATCTCCGCGATCGACGCTCTCGGGATAGCGAACAAGGCAGGCAACCCGCTGACCGAGAACATCGTCATGCTCGGAGCGCTCGGCACGCTGGAGGCTTTTCCGGTGCCGGAATCAGCGCTGAAGGATTCTGTCGCTGCGAACGTGCCTAAGAAGGCCGTGGAGGTCAACTTGAAGGCCTTCGATTTGGGAAAGGAGGCCGCGTTCGAGCACCTGTGCAGTTTGGTTAAGTGCAGGAAGTAGATTCCCGGTGATGATGCCGTATGAAAAAAGTAGATTATGTCCGGGTTGACGTCTTCGCCGATAAGCCGTTCGGAGGAAACCCCCTTGCGGTCTTCCCAGATGCTCGAGGGCTCTCGAGCGAGCAGATGCAGCTGCTCGCGAGGGAGATGAACCTGTCAGAGACAACTTTCGTCCTGCCACCGTCCCCGGGCTCTGGAGGCGACTTCAAGGTTCGGATATTCACGGCTGACATGGAAATCCCCTACGCAGGCCATCCCACTCTGGGCACATTCTACGTGCTCGCGAGGCTAGGCAAGATCAAGCTGAAGGGGCCA
>Ga0315288_10008844_pt1 | contig 12695 bp, 7 predicted proteins | sample YL17G11_20_MG_FD_203454 | JGI IMG/M metagenome (GOLD analysis project Ga0315288, IMG submission 203454) | Sediment microbial communities from Yellowstone Lake, YNP, Wyoming, USA - YL17G11_20 | ecosystem: Environmental > Aquatic > Freshwater > Lake > Sediment | place: USA: Wyoming | collected...
ACGCTTTTCGCGACGACCCCCTCGAAAACCGTGCACTTTCACACGGAGATCCGCGCCATGTACAAGCCCAAAGACCGTAAAACACAGGTTCTTTTTCCCGAACTTCGGACTGACCCCCACCATCTTTGCTTCTCTCTCCGGTAAGGCTAGCCCCTGGAGCACTTTCATCCCCTTCTCCGTGAAAAGATTCTCCACCCACGACACCTCTCCGCGAATCTCTTCCCCCTGCTGGGCGAGAAGCGCCCGGAGCCGATTCTTCACCGCTGTCTGCTTCCCCACGTAAAATGCCCGCTGACGTAATACCCTTTGCGAAGAACGATTCTCCCGCGATCGCCTGTGGACCTCAGGAATATAACCCGTCCGCAGAAGATGAGCCAGCTTGTAGGAGTCCCTCTGATCCGTCTTCACTTTGGCCTTGGCGATTGCCTTCACATCCTTCGGATGGGCGACTGTCGTTTCAACCCCCAGATCAGCTAAAACATCGACCATCGTGTAGCTTGACCTTCCCGCTTCTATCACAGCCTTGACATCCCCTATCCCCTGGAGAAATCCCTCCAACTCCCGGCGAAGATTGGCCACTCTCCCCGACTTCACCACCTCGCTTCTCTCATCCAGCCAGGTGATGTGCGAGTATTGACGATGATGGTCAATACCGACATAATTCATCTGTGCACCTCCTAAAATTAGAAGTCTCAACGGGGAGTCTATCAAACTCCCCGAGGAGGTGCATCACATCATCATGTTATCTTATATTTCAGCTATCGGGGAAAGTTATAGACGACATAATTGATTATATATGAATGCGTTAGACGGCTTTGACGAGTAGCTAACAACAAGATATTACGGGAGTTCTAACGGGATTTTTCGGAAAATCATGGCAAAAAGAACTCGGGATCCCATCAGTTCCCCTTCAGCTCAGCCAGCCTCTTCCTCGCATCCTCCACCTCAGGGAGCCCAGGATCGGCATCCTTCCAAAGGGAGAGGAACTTCTCGTAATGCTCTATGGCTTTGTTCTTCCAGCCTTTATGCTCATACAATCTGGCTATTCTGTAATGATATTTAGGGTGGATGAGTTGTCTGTGTATGTTCTCCGGAACAAAAGTAAGAAGGCGCTCATATTCGGCAATGGCTCCGTCTATGTCCCCTTTCTGCTCATACGCCCGGGGCAAAACGTCCTTCATCATGGGCAGGTTATACCACATCGTTGAATCTTGATAAGCAAGGCTTGGTGGGCGTAGGGGTGTTTGTTCTTTTAAAACGGCGATAGCCTTTTCGGGGGATCCGGCTTTGAGCGCCAACTCGGCACTTAAGAAATTCATATAGAACGACACCCATTCTTTCCGATAAGGCGGCATCTTTTCAAAGAGTGATTTCATCTCTGATAATATATTCTTGGCTGAATCCATATGCCCGGCTCTTAATTCCAACAGCCCCGATAGGAATTTATAGACTCCCTGATAGTGTAATTTGTATTCAGGAGAAGCTTTAATAAAATCGTTGAGCCAGGCTCCATTAGACCTGCGGCTTTGGACAAGCTCTCCCCGGTCATAATAAATGAACGCCTTCACCAAATTTATGAATGGTCGTCCCCAAACATACCCCGGCTCCGACGTTTCTTCGGCTTCACGAAAGTAGAAATCGCAGTCCTTCAAACTCCCCAACCAAAAGCGATAAAACCCTTTCCAAAGATACCCCGCACTTTTAATCCCAGGAGAAGGGGCCACGGCGATGTATTGATCAAGCCATCTCATCGCCTCGGCATACTCCGCCTTCAAGGCATAAATATACCCGACACTAAAATAGGAACTATCGAGACCAGAATTGATCTTTAACGCTTCTTTGTAATTCGCTATAGCCTCATCCAGCCGGCCCATTGCAAAATATGCATTAGCTAGAGAATCAAGCGGATTGGCCTCACCCGGGCTTAAAGACACATATTTTTTTAAATACTCAACCGCCTTTGAAGGGTCGCCCATCTCGAGATAGACATAGCCTAGCATATTAAGGACCTCCCCATAATTGGGGTCCAGCTCCAGGGCTTTGTTAAACTCTATTACTGCTTTGTCATAAGCTCCCCTATTGAAGTAAGACGTCCCCAGACTTAAAAACACTTCTTTTTCCTTAGGATATTTTTCGATAATCTGCCGGCGGATGCGGTCATAGTTCTCCAAATCTTTCTCTATTCTCCAGGCATAATCCGCCTCGATATAGAGCCTTTCCTTTTCAGTTGTCTTGAGCGACAAAGCTTTGGCCCTTTTGATGGCGGTATCGCTCGCTTCAATATTTTCAAGATTAAGATTTGCAGAAGCGAGGTTGAAATAGGCCATGGCAAAATCCGAGTCAAGCGCAACGGCTTTTTCGAAAGCGATCCTTGCATCATCGAAATAGAGCTTTCTGAGATTCTCCCTCCCTTCCACATAATATCTGTAAGCTTCCATCGAGCGGGTTGTGACATCAGCCATGGGCACTGCCGCGGGTTCATTGTCTTTTCTCGCCAGGCCTATGCCCGCAGAGATCTCCTTGGTCAGTTCATCGATCTGCTTATTGATGATGCTGGAAACTCCCTCTCCTTTTGAGCTGGAGCTCCTGAGGAGTCTTTTGGTGTCCACGTCCAGCACTTTCACGTCCGTGGCAAAGGTCTCTCCGGCCTTGATGTAGCTGCCTAAAACGATGGTTTTAATACCCTCTCGCCGGCATAGCTCGAAACCGAGCTGCCTGTCGATTACTTCGACGTTCTTTTTCCCCATCTGCTCAAGAAGGTCTTGCATCCGTTCCCAGGTGGCCACATAGAGCTTGTTTTCCCGCTCCAGGCTGGTGATCAGAAGGTCAGGAATGGCCTTTTGCAGGTAGTCGAAGGCCTTATCTCCTGTCTGATTCTCAAAGCTGATGACGGCGATGGAGTTCTCGATCTTGGCCGCGGCAGGCGCCTTTGGGTGAGGGATGAATTTCAAAAGAATGACGGCCGCGGCGGCCAGGACGATGAAGGCTGAGAAAGGGACGGCGAGCTTTCTTAAGTTGAATTTAACGGTGATTTCCCGGGAAGTGAAAGACTTCTTTTGAGCGATAACGCGCTCGGTCGTCGGCAGGCCCTGCTCGACCTTCTCGAGGTCGGCGTGGAGCTCCTGGGCGGTCTGGTAGCGCTTCGCCTTGTCCTTCTCCAGGCACTTGAGTACGAGCCGGCCCAGGTCCTGGGGGATCTGGGTGTTTAGGTCGCGAGGGTCGCGTGGGATTTCGCTTTTATGTTTGACCCCGATGGTGAAGGGAGTATCTCCCTCGAATGGAACGCGGCCCGTCACCATCTCGAAGAGGATGACCCCCAGCGAGTATATATCCGATCGCTCATCGACCTCTTTCCCCTCGACCTGCTCCGGCGACATGTACTCCGGCGTCCCGATCATCACCCCGGCGCCAGTGATCCCCTTGCCACGGAGCGACCGAGCGATGCCGAAGTCCATGATCCGGGCGTTGCCGTCCTCGTCGACCATGATGTTCTGGGGCTTCAGGTCCCGGTGGACGACGCCCAGATGATGGGCCTCCGCCAATCCCTCGCATACTTGCTTCGCAATCGAGACGGTTCGGCCCGCCCCGAGCTGGCCCGTCTTCCGGATAAACTTCTTTAGGTCCTCGCCCGGCACGAACTCCATGGTAATGAAGGTCGTGCCTTCGGCCTTACCGAGGTCGAACATCCGGCAGACGTTGCGTTGGCTGATCTTCCGTGCGAGCTTGAGCTCGTTCGAGAAGCGTTCGACGGTCTCTTTGTCGAGCGCGATCTCGGGCCGCAGGAGCTTGAGGGCGATCTTCTCCTTGATGTCTGTGTCGAAGACCTTATAGACCCGGCCCATGCCACCGTGGCCCAGCTCCTCGATCACCTGGTAGCGGTTGGCAAAAGTTGAGCCGGTGGTCAATTCTTGAATGGGCGACTGGAAGGTCTCGGTCTGAGAAAAAGCGATTTCCTCAGAAGGTTGGACGATGGTCCCGCACTTGTTGCAAAAACGGCTGTCTGAAGGATTGTCAAAATGACACTTGAGGCATTTCAAGGCTCTTTCCCCTTATACCTGCTTGGAAAAAGGATAGCACCTCCCATTAGGGGAGTCAACAGGGCTCGGGATAACGTGGGCAGTAGAGTATTCTCACTGCAGGAGCTGATCATTAAGAAACGGGCCATCGCCACAGCTAGAACTGCAGCTCCCTGAAAAAACAGGAAGAGCCCCGGCGTTAAAATAAGTTCCTTTTTCCGCTAGGTCCTGGGGAGTCCCAGGGAAGGCCTGGTAGCCGACCGTGGCCATCGCGAGGCAGAGAACCACCGCCCCCACGGCCACAAAACCACTGCGCAGTTGAAATAAGTTCAGAAACACCAGAAATACCCGATTTATCGCGTTCCAGCGGAAGGATTTCTGACATTTCTGAGGATTCTGATGTTAATTGACGTGCCAGTGTTAGAAAATTTCAACAAACCCTTTACCTTTTCTTCCTTCTAGGTTTCCGAAGAAATGACCAGAGGCGTCATTTACGGAGAGTGTCCACTTTAGATGACGGTCTCAATAAGTTTCTGATGCATATTTTGGCCTCAACTACAATAGATAAGCTGTTTATAAACAACAATTTACGCGAATGCCCAGATTCTAGTAATAACGGGAAAATACCCCCCCCTTTTTGGCCCGAAATGGTACAATAACTCGACTTTGAACTAGCTTATGTTATTGAAAATAGGCTATTTATATATGTTTTATTCCTGCTACTTTGAGAATTATAGGCCAAGCTATGCCGTCTATAATGAGGCGCGTATCCGTGGCAACACGTCCTGTTCAGTCCTTGGGAAGCCTGGGATTAGATATATATTTTCAATCTCGTAATTCGTTTATCGGAATCTGCTAATCTATCTATCTCCTCATCTGCTTGCAGTCTACAAAAGAGCTAATCCCCAGAAGGAATGTTCCCAGCACGTGCTTCAAGAATGCGAGATAAGGAATTATGTTCGAAGACCGGATAAATTGGTTCCGCCTTTGTAAGACCTTGCAGGAAATTCCCATTAAGACCACAGACACCCAATTGAAGCACACCATATGCTTTACCTGTTTCAGGTGAAAAAACTGGCCCTCCACTATTTCCATGCGTAGCGGTAAGATTCAGTTGGAAACCCTTTCAGTATTCTTGCGGTGTATTTGGGGAAGGAATAATTGAGCTAATAATTCCTTTTGTAAAGGAACTTGTTAATGTACCGATTAGATGACTTTCGGAATCCTGTTTCGGCTCACCGGCTTCAGATATTCGTTCACGTAGTGGTCTATCCATAAATGACGATAGAAGCGGCTATTTCAACTCCGGAAGCTTCATGCGCCGTACCAGGTCCTGGAACCTGGGGTCCGTGCGCAAGCGTGCGTAAGCAGGATTCTGTCTCATCCATGGGATGAAGGTCATGCGTTCCTTGACCGCCGCTTCCAGCCATCGGAAGGCCTCGTCCGTTTCCCCCAATGCTGCATAGATCTCGCCCAAAAACCATCCGGCCCAAGCGCCCCTTGCCTTGCCTTCCCCCAAATACTTGGTTAGCAACTCCGTCGCCTCATCCTTGCGACCGGCCTGCGCGTAAGTGCGCACGAGAGCCCATCTCCAAGGAGGGCTAACAGCGCTGAGCTTTTGATGGGCCGCAATGGCCTCCGTGAACATTCCTTTCTCTGAATATAGAAATCCCAGCCAGCAAAGCGCCTGGTTAAAATTGGGATCAAGCTCCAGCGCCTTCCTAGTGGCGTCCATCGCTTCTTGATTTTGCCCAAGAGTCCAGTATTGCCATGCCAGGTCCGAACTCCAGAAGGGATTGAGCGGATCCACTTCGATCGCCCGTTTCATCGCCGCAATGGCTTCATCTCTTTGTCCGATCAGCAGCAAATACCAGGAATACATGCGCTGAGCTTCTGGCAGACTCGGGTTGAGGGCTATGGCGTGCTGGAGGGCCTTTTCTGCGCCTGCCCAGTCCCACTCTTCGAATAGCTTGATCTGCCCCAAAGCCGCCTCGGTTTCGGCCAGTGTCCCGCCCAACTCCTCCGCCTTGAGCGCCGCAGCCTTGGCCCGGGCGAAAGCGTCCGGAGGAGGGCTCGTACCATGACCGATGAGGCAATAGCCGAGCGCCAGGGCAGCGTATGGCAAGGGATTCGTCGGGTCCATGTCGATGGCCTGTTGCATGTAGGTAAGGCCTTTTCCATATTCTTCGGGGGTTGATTTGTTGAGATAGAACCTCCCTTTGGTATAGGCCACGTACGCCTCGGGGTTGACCGGGCGAGCGCTCGCCAGGCGTGACTTCTCCTGGGGAGTTAGCTGCAAATTCACTTCACGTGCGATCGCCGCCACGATCTCGTTTTCGAGAGACATGACGTCGCGCACGTCACTGTCGTAGCCACGAGCCCACACCTGAGCTCCGGTTGTCGGGTTGATCAGCTGGGCGGTGACGTGCACGCGCTCCCCCGCACGCCTCAAGGCGCCCGTCATCAGAGCTTTGACATGCAATTCCTGTGCGATCTTCTGCGGTGGGGTATTCTTTCCCTTGTAGGTCATCACGGTGCTCCGGGCTATCACGGTTTTCAGATTGCTGAGCCCGGCGAGATTGGTGATCAGCTCGTCGTGGATCGATTCGGCGAGGCTATCTTGCTCGGGATCGCCCGAGAGGTTCTCCAGGGGCAGCACGGCAATAGAATCGTAGGCCTGCACGTGTTTTCGGAAAGGGCCGATCACGGCCAGAGCGATCAGGATGGCCAGTCCGGCGATCCCGGCATAGGCATGGGTTTTCCTCATGCCGAATATTCGTCCTCGGAGGGGGCGGGCTTTCGCTTTGAGAGGCCGGAGCCCCTCGGCGACGGCCTCAAGATCCCCTAAAAACTCCCCCATGTCCTGATAACGATCGGCAGCCCTCTTTTCCAGAGCTTTTGCCAGGACTTGGTCGAGATCCCTGAGAATGTCTTTCCGGATCCCCGCGATGGGTTCCGGTTCATGATGCAGGATCGAACGGATCAGGGATTGTTCATATTCGCCCTCGAATGGCAGGCGTCCGGATAGCATTTCGTAAAGAACAACGCCCAACGACCAGATATCCGAACGCTCGTCAACCGCCTCACCCTTGGCCTGCTCCGGAGACATATAGGCCACGGTACCGACAGTGGTGCCTTCCCGGGTCAGTCTGATCTGGCCGGCCAGCTTCGCCAGTCCAAAGTCAACCACCTTGGCCACGCCTTCGTCGGTTACCAGAATATTAGCCGGCTTGAGATCACGGTGGATGATCCCTTTCTGATGAGCCTTCGCCATGCCCTGGACGGCTTGAATGATAATGTCAAGCGCTTCTTCCTTTTTGAGCGGTCCACGCTTGATCTTATCCCGAAGGCTTTCGCCTTCATAATAAGCCATGGCGATGTACATCCGGCCGTCTTCCGTCTCTTCGATCTCATGAATGTTGCAGATATTGGGATGGTCGAGGGCCGAAGCCGCCCGGGCTTCCTGAACAAACCTTTCCCTCGCATCGAAGTCGGATGTAAACTGATGCGGCAGGAATTTCAAGGCCACGCATCGGTTAAGCTTGAGGTCCTCGGCCTTGTAGACAACGCCCATTCCGCCGCGGCCGATCTCCTCGACGATCCGGTATTTCCCTGCGACGACACTCCCTTTTGCTAAGCCGTGGACGGGAGTTTCGATGGTTTTCGTAAGGGAAACCGATGGTTGTCCTTCCTGGGCGAGCAGCGTAGCGCAGCTGCCGCAAAACCGGGATGTGTCGGGATTCTCAAACTGACATTTGGGGCATTTCATGGCCCTTCCTCTTATAACTGCTCGAGAAAAAGATAGCATTATCGATGAGAAGATTCAATGAATGACTCAAATGCTTTTTTTAAGATTTCATATTTGGAAGCGGGCTATCTCGCGCAAAAGCGCGCCTGGGGAGTAGACGGGTGGGTCAATGAGAGCTCTAGCAGCGAAAAACCGATTGATTTTACTCCCGTACTGACTATCCAGGCAATAAACAGACCCTTCCTGCTTAATCCAGACTCCGCCCCCTCGGAACTCCCAAGGGAGAGCCCATACCACAAATACGCCACAAAAAGTTGACTAAGCTCGCTTAAAAATAGATAACGGTGCTTAAAGAAAAGGTCTCAAAATAAACGTAAAATCAGGGGAAACATGGTGAGGCCGACGAGGCTCGAACTCGCGACCTCCGGCATGACAGAGGCTAGGGATTTGGGGGATGAGAAGATAAACCTATCCATAAAATATTTGACGCTCTTTTGACATTTAGTTGTCAAAAGGACTGACTACGGCATAAGTTGACTGAAGTCAAGAGCTGAGGAAAACGACAGATAATAAAGGAGAATAGGAGCGCGCTCAAGTAAAAAATCTTATAACTATTCTCACCCAGCCTTAAATCCAGTATCGGCCGGCCCAAATCCAAGAGATTTTTCTGGCCGAAAGCCTAAATTATGCTTAAAGGAGGAGCTATGGCAGTGAAATACCAACTAAAAGCCATCCTCGTTACAGGGGATGGCGAAAACTTCCCGTGCATCCGTCAGCTCTATGTGAATGACCTGTGCACTGGCCAACTCATCGACGGCAAAATATATCAAGGAAAAAAATTTAAATTAATGGAGGAAACTAAAAGAAAGAACCCGATTCCGCAAATGACCGAGTACAGACATATCAAGAAAATCGTTTTTTTTCGCTTCCGAATGACATTTATCATCCGCGACCGAATATATGTCTGTTAGCACGTCAGATGGAGAGCCGCAACCGTCTTTCTCTTCATATGGATGGAATTGAATATTTCGACTGCACGAGCTGATTTCTCGATATATAGTTCTATATTTCTCCCAAGCAATTCTTTTCTAAGCTCATCTGGTACCTTCATCAATCCCATATAACCAGTGCCAATGATAAGTATTTCAGGGGCTGCAGCCAAAATCGCTGTCAAATCCTCGATCTGCACCAGATGCCCCTCTTTTCTCCACCAAGATGGATCAATCTTTTCGGGATAAATTATCAGATCTGATTGAAAAGTTTTGCTCTCGATGACCATTTTCCCAAAAGAATAAGAATCGATATTCATGGCTTGCTCCAGACCGACCTATCTCTTCAACTGACTCAGTACTTTTAAATAAATCTCATCGAAGTTGTCTCTTGTCAAATAATACAGCTCCCCCATGCTACGATATTCTTTTACGAATTTCTTTGACAGGGTGGCAATTACCGTCTTATTTGAATTAATCACCATCTGGATGGTGTCCTTAAACTTTTTTGAATAAAACTCCATCATTCCAATCTCATCTATTACAACATATTCTGAGTTCTCATAGCTCTCCAGGAAAATGTCCATGATGATATCGATACCTTCAATATTAACCCTGTATCTTGAAACTCCAGGTCCGCGCTCAAAATTAACAGAAGCTAAGATCTCTTCCTTTCCTGAAGCCAAATCGAATATCTTGAAACCCTGTCTTGCCCCATTGACCCTTATCTCGGGCGTTATAATGCCTGAAACCTTTTTATTGGATATTTCTTCTAAGAATTTTTTTATGAGCGTAGATTTGCCGCATCCCGGATTGCCGGAAATAAAAATATTCATTTTCCTCTTTGGATGAATTTATTGGGTCCGTTTCCCAATAATTATTGGCTTCCCGCACTCGGGGCAATACTTGAAATTCGATTTCCTCGGTCGGCCACAATATTGGCATGCCTGTTCTTTGGAAGTCTGACCGCCATCCTTGCGACCGCCGCGTTCGTCATAGGTCGCCCCACAATTCCCGCAAACCAAAAACGGCTCGCCTTTTTTAACAGGGAAAAGCGGAACAAAAAACACAGTCAGATAGCTGTCTACCCTTTTGGAATATAGGGCGAGGCGGCCGCAGTTCGGGCATGTTCGAGGCTGAGGGTCTAGGGTAACCGTTCTGGGACCGATGCCGCCGATAAAGAAAAACATTTACAAAAGCCTTAAAAAAACATAACACTTCCTCCCACCCTCAGTCAACAAAGCGAATCGCGCCGCGTATAATCTTACCGACGAACGCCTCGGGTCAAGCCCGGTCCCATTCGGATATCAGAATGAGCGCTGGCTCCGGTTCAAGTCCCAGATGAAGAACGGCGATGAGCCCTGGGAGTTCTCAAGCCCCCCGGCAACATGGGAGCGCCTTGCAGGACGCAGAGGCTTAAGCACTGTTCGTAACGGAAAGATCGTGGACAGCATTGTCACGCTGATGAACTGATCTCGAGATACTGTTCTTTGTCGCGAACCGCCCGTCGCCAAGAGCACCGATGACCTGCTACCCGGCGCCAATTTTCTTCCAGAGAGGAATCGGCTTACTCGGTTCCTCAGCATGGGCATCTGGGGTATTCATGACGAAGCGATAAGCTCCCCCTTTGCAGGCCAGATCTCCAGGTGCGGCCACCCCAATGACTTCTTCCGCCGACTGGTCAGAATTGTTAAGATCCAGCCTCCATGGTATGAACCACGCTCGGATCGCGTTTACAGCTGCGCGCTCTGCGTCAAGCCTCAAGCCCGCCTAAAATCTCCACCAGGGAAATGTCGTTCCGTCCGGCGCATGGCGCATGATGTGCTGCGCCATCTCCTTCAGGCGCTCGGCCGGGGACACCGGGCCGCTCCAGCAGTGAGGCTTGCCCTCTCCGTACATGAAGAATCCCTCGTAGTGCGGGTCCTTCGTCGTTCGCATCCACTCCTGGAGCTCGCGGGTCGAGTTGTTGAGGAAGTAAGTGTCGGCGGTGCCGGTGTAGAAAAAAAGCTTATCGACGAGCTTCGGGCCGAGAGTGGCCCAGTTCTTCTCGAGGTAGTACCTCAGGTCGTAGTGTTCCTTCCAGTACTGCGCGACCGATGGATCGATCGCGCCCGTGTGTTTGTCGAAGAGCGGTTTGAAGTAGCCGTCCTCGCCGAGCGGGCCGTAGACTGCCGACCAGATGTCGAGCTGCTCGCCCGAGCGGCCCTTCGTGCCGTTCACCAGTTCGAACCGGTTGCGCTGCTCGGACGTGTTGATCGCCTGGCCGTTGACCATGCGGCTGTTGATCGTCGGAACCTTCCGCCACTCGTACTCCTTGGTGAAGGCGTTCTTATCCTCGTAGATGTTGATGCCCTCAACGTCCGTGAAGGTCACCGAGTCGGGGCAGTAGATCCACGCGCCTCCGAATAAATCGGGGTGGAAGATCTGAAGCGCCGCGGCTTCCCAGCCGCCCGTCGACCCGCCGGATAAAACGCGCGCCCACGGCTCCCGGATGATCCGGAAGCGCTTCTCCACCTCCGGGAGCAGCTCCTGCATGATGGCGTCGCCGTAGGGGCCGACGTTGACCGAGTTCACCGCGTACGAGTCATCGAAGTAGGGATTCGGGTGCTGGAACGTGACGGCGATGAAACGCGGGAAGCCGTCGCTCAGCCACTGCTTCGAGAAGTCATTCTGTTCGTTGAAGCCGTAGGGAGGCGCCAGTGAGAAGTGGCCCTGAATATAGTTGACCGGATAGCCGATCGTCTCGCGGTCATAGTCGCGCGGGAGCAGCACGGTCGCGCCCAGATAGATGGGGCGGCCCCAGAACTTCGTGAGCGATGGGCTCTGGAATTTGATCCGCTTGACGTATTTCGTATCGGCCGGCACCTGCACGGGCGGAATCACCTGATCGGCTGCGAGCGCGATCACGCCATCGGCCTTCGGGTCGATCCTGACCTTCTGGGAAACGCTGTACAGGTTGCCCGGGGAGGTGCGCCATCGCTGACCCTCCCACTGGTCGTCGTGCATCCACACGACCTTGCCGTCGGCGCGCCTGAAATCCGAGTAGACGTTCACCATCGCCTGGACGAAGTACTCGCCGGGCGGAATATCCTTGAGACTCTCGACTGGCGAGCCGAGATGAGTATCGTCGATCGTCGCCGCCTGTCCGGGCTTGAGCTGGATGACGTCGCGGCCGAAAAAGGGAATGCCCGTACGGCCGACCTGCTGACGCGGCTCGGTCTTCTGCTTTTCGCCCCGGATCGTCACTTCGAGGCTGCGCGTGATCATCACGTAGACACGGCCGGTGATCGGCCCGGCGTGCGCCGAAGCCGGAAACGAGACGTTGAACCGGAGCTTTGGCGCTGCCGCGCCTCCCGGCCGCGCCTCGAGCGTGGCGGCGGCAAAAGGCCAAAAAGCCGCGAGCCAGAAGCTCGTGGCGGCGGCCATCATAAATCGTCGTGTTAATGTCATCATCGGTCTCCTTGTCATGAAGGGATCGTCAACCTTAGGCCATGATCGCATGGACGTGTCATCATAGCCCGGCCATTGTCGGGGACGGGTGAGGACCTCCGAACAATGAACTCTGGTTAGTCCGTCAGGTCCAGCTCTTCGTTCGGGTTTCCCCTCTTTCATCGTCAGCCATTTTAAGGCACGGCGAATAAGGCTGTCAAATTGGCGAATCGCGCCGCGTATAATCTTACCGAAGAGGATATGATCTTGCCATATAAAAATCTTACCATAGCTGGACAGGGACAAGAGGATTGCCGTACCCTCTCCTTCTTTGTCCGGAAGGAGAAGATATGGACTTATACAGTCGGAGGTCTCTCATGGATGCTACGAGGCGACGCATCTATGGGCGCACCAAACCGGGGACTCTCTTGCGGCATCGGATCCCGATCAAATGCGAACACTGGGACGTGAAGACTCCGGGGTTTCTGGAGCTGGATACGGTCTCGCACAGCG
>Ga0315288_10008846_pt1 | contig 12694 bp, 9 predicted proteins | sample YL17G11_20_MG_FD_203454 | JGI IMG/M metagenome (GOLD analysis project Ga0315288, IMG submission 203454) | Sediment microbial communities from Yellowstone Lake, YNP, Wyoming, USA - YL17G11_20 | ecosystem: Environmental > Aquatic > Freshwater > Lake > Sediment | place: USA: Wyoming | collected...
TTTGTTTATCTTGCCGATATCGTGGTAATAGGACCCGACCCTGCAGAGCAAACCGTTGCGGCTGATCGCCTCGGCCGCGGCTTCGGCGACGGAGCCTATTAGGAGGCTGTGGCTGAACGTGCCGGGGGCTTCCATTGCGAGTCTTCTGAGCAGGGGCTGGTTGGCGTCGCTGTAGTCCAGCAGCGTCATGCTCGTTGCGATTCGAAAGGTCTTCTCAATCAAAGGAAGCAGGCTTTGGATGAGCAGCCCCACGAGAAACGCGGCTCCCGCGTGATACCCGGCGTTGCTAAAGACATCAGAGGTCTTTGCGCCTTCGGTGAGCAGGTTGAGGCTCAGTGCTGTAACGAAGACTACTATTGCCGCGGTTGCGCTGACCTTGAGCAGTTTCATTCTTGTGCGTATTTCCTTTAGAGAAAATGAGCAGGTTACAGCGCCGGCGCACATCGTCAGAAAAAGGTTCATCCCTGCGATCTGCTCCGGCCCGGGGGAGCCGGCGGAAAAAGTGGCAAGAACGCAGAAGAATACGGACATACCTATCGTGAATCGCCGGTCGTATGCAAGCGACAGAATAATCGCTCCGGTTACCGCGCTTGCAGTGCCCCCGGATGTGTGATGGAAAAGAATCGCGATAAGTTTGGTTGCCGTCAGCAGCAATAAAACCAGTCCCGCCAGCAGGCTGGTTCTCGCGTGGTTCCTTATTAATCGCTTCTGATAATCGCGGACGTAGAGCAGTGCCGCGACACTGATCAGCATTACCAAGACGGTTGTTGGCACGAGGGGACGACGCGTGGGCTGTCCATTGATCTCGAACGAGATTATCGGAACGCAGACGGCGATAAAGACCGCACATATCAAGATGGAAATCAGGCTGTCGCGATTGGCGAGCCGGTTTATCCGTGAGAACCGGTCGATGGGGATATTCTTGCGAACCTGGCTGCGCCGCCGACTTGTCTTCCCGAATAATCCCATCGATTCGTCCCAATTGAACTCAAAAATCAAAGTGCAAAGTGCAAAATTGAGCAGGTCATTGCCGCAAAGCGCCAATTCCACATTTCATTTTTGACTTTTGCATTTTTTGTACGCCAGCACAATCTTCTGCACCAATCGGTGCCGCACGATGTCCCTTTGGGTCAATTCGACAAAGCCTATGCCCCTGATTCGCCGCAGAGTCTCAATTGCATCGATCATACCGCTCTTCTGGCCTTTTTCGAGGTCGATTTGCGTTATGTCGCCCGTTATTATCATTTTGGAGCCGTGGCCCAGCCTTGTCAATACCATAAGCATCTGCAGCGGCATCGTGTTCTGGGCCTCGTCGCAGATGACTACTGATTCATTTAGTGTGCGGCCGCGCATAAACGCAAGGGGGATAATCTCTATGATGTCGAGCTCCATAAACTTCTGCATCTGGGTAAAATCCATCATATCCTCGAGTGCATCGAAGAGCGGACGCAGATACGGATTCACCTTCGCCTGGAGGTCGCCGGGCAGAAAACCGAGTTTCTCACCCGCCTCGACGGCGGGGCGTACGAGTACAATTCTCCTGATTTGCCTTCTTTTGAGCATCGACACCGCTATTGCAACGGCCAAATATGTCTTTCCGGTCCCGGCCGGCCCTATGCAGAAGGTCAGGTCGTTGGCGAGCATTGTCTCAATATACTTCAACTGTCCTGGGGTGGTCGGCTCGATGACCTTCTTCTTGGAATAGACCGTGATGGCCTGCTCCGCCTCGGGAGTCTCAGGCGGATCGGACTGGCTGATGAAGCTGGCGACGTCCCCAGCGGTGAGGCTGTGATGTTTTAGCAGGTGCTTCTGCATCCTGTCGATAACCTCCGCAGCCTTGTTCACGTCGGAATCACTGCCCGCGATGATCAGGTGGTCCTCGCGGGCCGTTATCTGCACCCCCAGTGATTTGCGCAGCAGCCGAAGGTGGCTGTCGGCGAGGCCGAACAGCTCAAGCTGCCTGTGGGCCGAATCTAATTGTATCGTAATTTCCAAAGTTTCGATCTAATAAGCACGGCATTTGAAGAACAAATAGGCAAACGGCGCCGCCACCAGGGCCGAATCGACAATATCCAGTATTCCGCCGAAGCCGGGCACCTTGTTGGCGGAGTCCTTTTGCTCTGCGTCGCGCTTCATCATAGACTCGGCCAGGTCGCCCATCTGCCCGATAAAGGCGAAACACAGACCGAAGCCTACTGCCGTCGGCCAATACATTATATCACAGAATCCGGCAAAGAGAAGCGCAACCAGCACCGCGGCCGCCGCCGCCCCGCCCATACCCTCCCAGGTCTTTCCAGGACTGATTCTCGGCGAGAATTTGTGTCTGCCGAAGAGCGTGCCGATTGCCCAGGCGCCTATGTCGGACGACTTTATGACGGAAACGAACATCAGCAGCGGCCAAAGGCCAAAGTCGATTCGGATGGCAAGCGCGAAGCTGCTCAGCAGGCCCAGATAACAGATGCCGAAATAATTCGCCCCGCAGTTCGCCAGGACACCTGATGTGCCGCAGCTAACGTATTGGCACAGAAACAGGGCCGACAAGGTGAAGGCGGACAGTACAGGCAGGTAGAGTGCCTGAGAAACATTGATGAGCTGCGGCCAGTACCACGTGGTCGCAAAGAGGATCGAGGCAACGATGGCGGCCGGGGTGAATATCTTGACGTTTTTAGCGGCGGCGAGTTTGGCCAGCTCGAGCTGGGCCGGGACCACCAGTGCAACGATGAGGATGCACAGGAGTGTCCCCTGTACGGGCTTATCGGGTGTCGAGTCGGTCAGTGAGCCGTCGATCCAGCCATCGAATATCATGATGGCTGCGAAAGCGACTGTCATTAGCGACCCGAAAAGCAATCTGTGTTTGAGCATAGTATCAGTCCGCCTCTGGCGGATTCTCGGTGACAGGCCCTGTCTGCTATTTGGGGTTATCTTGCTGCAAACGGATACTCCCAAAACGCCGGTCTCGCTGTGCGTAGGCGCGTATCGCATCCTCCAGAGACGCACAGTGGAAATCAGGCCATAAGGTCTTTGTCACGTAGAATTCACTGTACGAAATCTGCCAGAGCAAAAAGTTGCTGACCCTCATTTCGTTCGCGGTTCTTATCAGGAGGTCCGGATCGGCAAGTCCTGCGGTGTAGAGGTGTCGGCTTACACAGGCTTCGTCGATATCATTGAGCTGTAGTTCGCCGTTCGCGCATTCCTGGGCGATTTTTCGGGTTGCCTCGACGATTTCTGTCCTTCCCCCGTAATTCAGCGCTAGTGCGAGTGTCATACCGCTATTGGAAGCGGTCAGTCGCATAGTCGCGTCGAGCTCCTTGAGGACTTCGCCGGGCAGGTCTTCCCGTCGCCCGAGGTGAACGAGCTTTACGTTGTTTCTCATAAGCATGTCGCGAATCCCTATGAGGTACTGGGTGTAGAGATGCATCAGGCCCTTGATTTCATATTCCGGTCTTCCCCAGTTATCCACGCTGAACGAGTACAAAGTCAGAGTCTCGATGCCGAGGGCGACGCAGTGCAGCGCGATCTCCTCGACTGTGTTGCCCCCCTGTCGGTGTCCTTCGAGCCTCGGCAGCGACCTCTGCTGCGCCCATCGGCCGTTGCCGTCCATAATAATCGCAATATGGCGCGGTATTTGTTCATCGCTCAGGCCGAGGCGTTTGGCCGTTCTCTCAAGTTTCTCTCGGAAGGTTTCCATAATGTGCCGAGGCCGGCTCCGGCAAGAACGTATCGCAAAGTCGTTATCTCGTTATCGTCTGACTTCGCTTCGGCCCGACCCCAATCATTGTGATAGGCTTCTTGGTCAGCTCTTCCAGTCGACAGACGTAATCCTGCGCGTTCGTGGGCAAATCGTTAAAGTCCTTTACTTCAGTAATGTCCTCGTCCCACCCGGCAGCGGTCTCGTAAATGGCTGCGGCCTTGACGAGTCTGGCCGTATTCGCAGGGAAAAAGTGTCTCTCTTCGCCGTCAATTCTATACGCCCTGCATATCTTCAGCTCCTTGAGCCCGGAGAGGGTATCAAGGTGCATCAGGGCGACCGAATCGATCGCGCCGATGGTTACGGAGTAGGAAACGGCAACGGCGTCGAACCACCCGCAGCGCCGAGGCCGACCGGTGGTCGTCCCGTATTCGTTGCCCCTCTCGCGGATGTATTGCCCGATCTCGTTGTCCTGCTCGGTCGGGAAAGGCCCTGCGCCGACCCTTGTTGAGTACGCCTTGGCCACCCCGATGAACTTATCGACCATCCTGGCCGCGACGCCGGAGCCCGACGGCATTCCCAGAACGCTCGAATTCGAACTGGTTACAAAGGGGAACGTGCCGTGGTCGATGTCGAGCAGCGAGCCTTGGGCGCCTTCGAAGAGAATGGACTTGCCCTTGATAATCGACCTGTGAAGGAATTCGGTGGTATCGGTTATGAACGGCGCCAGCGTCTCTGCGTAGCAAGTGCACTTCTCGAAGATCTCAGCGTCGCTTATCGGCTCGGCGCCGTAGAGCGCCTTGAATATCTTATTCTTGTATTCGACGATTGTCTGCAGTTTAACTCTTAGCGTTTCGAGGTCCCGCAAGTCCCCGATGCGGACACAATAGCTTCTGCCGACCTTGTCGGCGTAGCAGGGGCCGATGCCGCGGGTCGTTGTCCCGATTTTGTTCTTGCCGAGAGATTCTTCGCGCAGCCGGTCCTCCATCTTGTGATAGTCGAGCACGACGTGCGCATTCTCGCTTACAAAGAGCCTCTTGGCCAACGAGATACCCTTGTCTGCGAGTCTTCCTATTTCTTCTATGAGCACTTCCGGGTCAACAACCACGGCATTGGCGATTACACAGGTGATATTTGGGCGGACCGAACCGCTCGGCAGCAGGTGCAGAGCGAACTTCTCGTCGCCAACGACGACTGTATGCCCTGCATTTGCGCCCCCGCCGTAACGGACGACAATGTCACTGTGTTCGGCAAGGATATCGACGACCTTGCCCTTGCCTTCGTCGCCCCACTGCAATCCTATTACGCAGGAATTCATTGTGCCTGTTTCCTAAAAAGTGCTCCTGATACCCCAAAGACTAACCGCAACGGTCGATTCGCGCCTGTATCTTCAGGGTCTGTCACCAAAGCCGCAATCTGCGGCCAATTGCGGTCAACTGTCAAATCCTGGAATCTATTGTGCGGATTCTTTAGTAATTTCAGCCACCAGATATTCCAGAACGCCGGCCAGGTTATCGTATTTCCTGCTGCTTATCTTGCGGTCCGCTTCATTACCGTTTTTATCTTTATAGGTTACGACAAAGTAACCTTTCGAGTCAAAGTGGGTCTTGTCTATCTTTTGAATGGAATCGTAAGCGATTCTTTCATTTTCGCTGATGACAAGCTCATTTTCGTCGGCGACGAGCTTCTTGCCTCTCAGTGTCAACAGATACGCTCCGAGGAGTATGCCGATAGCGAGAAAAACCGGCGGCGACTTGCGATTAAACTCCATTGTGGCCGTGGGCTTGCCGTTGTTATCGAGCACCTGCTCCTTGTAAAAGCTGTATCGCTTTGACCACTCGTACTTGCTTAAATAGCCGTCGTAGGCAAATATCGCCGCCGCAACCATGCAGACGCCGATATAGATTTTGAAATTCATTTTTGTGAACTTGCTTATTGGTGCTTCGACGGCCATTTTGGGATCCCTCCCGGTGTTTATGTCAGTCTTTTCTGCGCGATTGTCTCGACTAAGGGCTGGACAAAGTTGGGGACGATCTTCTCGGCCATTAACTCCTCGGCCAGCCTGCATTGATATTCAAAGGACTTGAGCGGGTCAAATCTTCCCGAAGTCGGCGGGTACTGCCGGATTGTGAACGACAGAGTGATGGCTTCATCCGTTCCTCGGTCCTTCCTGCGGGGTTCGTAGATGCTCGTTTTTGACTCTATGCTTATTCGGCCCTGGGTGCGCGAGTCGCCCGAAAGCGCAACGACGACGGCGGGGGAAAACCCAATGGCCTTGGCCCCGGGCATATCGAGCAGGCAATTGAAAGGTGTCAAGCCGAAAAATGCGTCGGCGATAACCTCGTCGTGGTTTACCGTGCAGTCGAAGTCCATAGCGAAACTAATATCAAGCGAGTCAACGTCAAGATGACTTACGCTGAGCATATACGGCGCAATCTCGATCACCAGCTTGTTCTGTTGGTAGGCCATCTCAAAGCTCGAAGGGTTCACAACCCCTGAGCCTATACGGTCTGTTTCGAGAGTTACCCACCGGTACTGGCCGAGGCCGCGGTCTTCTTCGAGACAGTACTCGTTATTCTCCCGGCGGTAGAAGCAGCCCATAGAAGGAAACTGCTTCTGAATCCGCTCAAAGAAGGCCAGAACGGTGTCCCGCTCAGTTGGCAGGTCCAGCTCGGTGTTGATGCACATATCGACGTAAAAGTCGTCACAAAGAGAGCTATAACTATCAGGCGTCATCATAAACAACCCTCCCGCAGGCTCCAGGAGACTCTCCTGAAATCCTGTTCAAGGTAAATCAACTTCGAAAGCCGTCTGGCTTCACAGGCAGCAATTATACATGGAGATACTCGTTTTCCCAGATTTTTCCTGTCAAACCCTGCAATTTTTCGATATGGTCCAATTCTGGGTGGCAGCCTCAAGCGCAGCGCCCCGCCTGAGCCTGCCGAAGGCTTGGGGATGGCAAAACTCGCAAAACGGTGCAACCATCCCCATCCCCAGGGGATGAGGATGCCACACCCCATGAAACCACAAATAATGTTACCCGGAATTTGACTTATTTGAACCATGCCGAAAATTGACAGACGTTCTCTCGAAAACAGGGTGGTTGCGGGCATGTTCGTCGGATGGATTTGTCCGCGTAAAAAGGCCGCATAATTCTTCGGCGGGCCCTACTGCAAGTCCGGGTCGGGCAGCTTTAGCTCGGCAACGATTGCTCCGATAGGCCAGACGATTGCGAAGACAAAGACCCTCCATGCGCACGCCTTCACAAGGCCGGCAGTCTCGATTAGTCCTTCGCCGAACCCCAGCGCCGCGGTAGCCGCGGTGTAAAGCAGCGCCGAGGCGACGCCGCATACTATTGCGGCGATTAGCCGCTTCCACAAAGCCGCCCCGCCCGCGCCCAGCGTTACGGCTGCCCCGCAGGCCAGCGACGCCGCGCCCACAAGCCACCAGATGTCTTTCAGCCCTGGCAGCGTTCCGGCCCTGCCGAGGTGGACGTAGTCGGCCAGCGCCAGGACGCCGGCGGCCCCAACTGCGCACAGGCCCCCGTGCCAGTACCGAGGCTTCATTGAGGCGCGAATCTCCGCCCGCCTGCGCATACGCCGCCGTATTGTAAGAGGCCAGTTATAGAAAAGACAAAACACCCAGTGCTCCAAAAGCGCGCCCCGCTCCCCGAAGACCGGGACAATGTGCACCGCCTCCGTCGCCCAGTGCGCCGCCATAAACCTCGCCAAAACAGGGTAGCGGTACGTCATCTGGATGGGAAATGCGAGATAACCTATGACTCTGAAAAATGACAGGAAAACTGCTATGGTGTAGTCCTTGAAATTGCGTTCCTTGATGATTAGCCCAATGACATAAAATCCTCGAATCAATGAGCCGGGTGAAACAGGTATAACTTGCCAAACCGCGAATATGGCCACTGCGATTTTCCCCGCCTCGTTCCAGGATAAGTCGGGGCGCATAAGGACATAAATAACGGTAACCAGCAACATCACAATTTCTGACACCGGCAACGTCATCAGATGTACAACCAGACTTATCAGGTATTTTTGTATATACGGTTCGGTTATCTGCGAAAGGATAACTTCGGCGTCGGCGTCGCTGAGCATGTATTTGCGGCGGCCCTCGCTGACCATTTCCTGTAGCCACTGCCGGCGCAGTTCGCTGTTGAAATACAGTCTGACAGGATGGACAAATATGTGGTGGAGCTTCTCTCTTGCGAATTCGGCGTCCGTGAAGAACCGGTGCAGCCCCGCTGGCAGCACCGATAGCGGCAGGTGGCAGAAATATCGCCATGGCTCCTCTGCAAATCTCTGCGCGCGTTCGGCGCTGACTCTTCCTTTTCGATGCCAGTCGATGATCTTCTCAATAGCGTGCGCTCTTATGGCTCGTTTCAAATAATCGAAGCTCGTCAGGATTGATGCGTAGTGGCTTCGCCAGTCGGCCCTCGCCCAGGCTCGGCGCAAAAGCCTGCCCAGGAACGGTATCAGGCCGATTGTGAAGAATAACAGCGTCAATAATTTACTGCCGCGCAGCCTTGGCTCATGCTGCTCGTCAATAAAATTGCGCACCTGCCAGCCTGTCACGGCGCTATCCAGCATCGTTGACCACAGCTTCGCCCTGTAAAGCAGCCGAACGTGGTTATGCGTGATGTCTGGGACTGAGTTGCGGTAGATGTCCTCTTGCTCTTTGAGCTCGTCGAGCATCCGGCGCATATCAATGAACGCATCGCCCTGCTCTTGCACAAACGCATCGAGCTTCTTGGTGCTGCCGCGGTCGAACTGCACGAGAGACCCGCGCACAAGACCCTTGGCAATGAGCTTGAAATCGCCGGGGCTCATAGGCAAAAAGGGCAGCAACGCCAGGCCGGCCCTGAAATCAACCGCCACCAGCCCGGCCCCCGGATCGCCTTCGGCGCCTTTGCGCTTCAGGCAGTTGGGCTGGCTCTTGCACGTTGACCATTCGTATTGGCGGGCGAATTCGTATGCCCCCATATCGTACAACAGGCGGACGAACTCCCTCATGAAATTGCGCTTGGCCCGGTATTCGGGCGAGCCGACCTCGGCATCGAGAAGCTTGCCCCGGCGCGCCTGCTTGAGCAGGTCCATTCTGTCATCGACCTCCAGCCGCCAAGTGCGCCCCTCGACCCACTCGCTAAGCTCCCCGCAACTGCCGAGATTGTGGTCCACAAACGTTGCGTAAATATCAACGACGGCGTTTTCATCGCCGAAACGGGCACTTGCGGCTCGGCGGATGAATTTCTGCCACAGCGCCCCGGCCCTGGCGGCGGCGGGATTGACCTGGAGCTGGAACGGCCCCTGAAAGCCAATCCAGTAAAGCATATTGCGAAACAGCCGAGCGAAGCCCGATGGCGGCACGAGGATCTTCATTGCGTACAGCCCGCCGACTTGCAGCCCGTCCATTCCGCCCGCGGCCGCCCCATCCCCCTGAATATCCTGTATCTTTACCTGATAGACCTGCCCGGCGAAGCCTCCGCCGACGAAATTCTCGACGACTAAGCTCACCGTGGCTTTGACGGCCTGCGCTACCGAGGTAACTTCGTAGGTAAGCTGCGCGCCCGGGTCGTAGCGGGTGATGCGCATCGGGCGATGCAGACCCGCAGCGCGGAATCTATTCTCAAGCTCTCTGCAAACCCCAACGGAGTATTCTGCCGCCATAAGTTTCGTATCTCGTATCTCGTGAAGCGTATCTCGGCCTGCTTGCGCCGGCCCCCTCAGGCACAAATCCAAAATCTGATGCAAACAAACAGGCCGATTGCAGCATAGACGCCGGCCAATAAATCATCGGCAAGAATACCCCAACCCTGCGGTAATTTTTCGAGTTTTCGGATAGGCCAGGGCTTGGTGATGTCAAATAATCTAAAGAGCACAAAGCCCGCGCCTGCCATCATCCAGATTTGGCTGGTCGTGAGAGTCGCGGCAACAGCGAACGGAACCGCGATAAAAGTAATCGCCTGCCCCGCAAGCTCGTCCGCGACGACCTCCCGTGGGTCGTCCTTGCCGGTTGCCGCAATCACCGTCGGTGCGAACGCGATGCAGATGACCGACCCCGCCGCAGCCAATAGCACCATCAGGATCGAAACTGATAAAGCCGGTGCCCCGAACTGGCAGCACAAACCGAAGATTATCGCCGGCGGAAGCGAACCCCAAGTCCCGGGCGCAACCGGCAGCCGGCCAAGACCAAAACACGATGTAAGCAGTCTCTTCATAGCGATAGAAAGCTAACCAACCGCCTATGTTAAGTCAAAGACTATTACTGGATTTGTCTTCGTCCTGCACGTTGGCTTCCTACTGCAAATCCGACATCTTCATCGAAAATACCCACACCGCCTGCTTGCAAGCCTTTTTTTTCACTTCAACCGGGCGACGCAATCTCCCAGAATACCTCTCGCGGCCATTCTGCGCTCACTCCGCTGCCGGCACAGCCTCGTCCTATAACCTTTGACCTTTGGACATACCCTGGCTGCTTTCGGGGGATAATATCCCCTGTACATGCATTGAAGGAGACTTTGGGAAACCCGCACTACTATCCACACCTGCAATTCTTCGCTTTTCGGGCCTCATCGGCAAATTTTTTTCGCAATTCCCCTTTGCTCTTGATGCCTCAGCCCATTAGAATCAGGGCGGTCTTTGCAGCACGCAGGAGTACCATTTATGAAGCTAAATGGGACATCTCAGATTGAGAGGCACTCGGAGAGCGTCTTCGTCCTGAAGAACCCGTGGGACTTGCGGGAAGGCAAGGAGCTTGATGAGCTACTGGACATTATAAATGAGGAGTGGCCATCTGTGGTTCTGGTCGATTTCACAGACGCCGAGGACTTGGGGCCTAAGTTGATTGAGAAGCTGGTGGGTATTCACTACGCGATCTCTCTTCTGGGCGGTAAACTCATACTGTTCGGCGTTGCGCCTTCTATCAGGCACCTCTTGGCTGCGAGGGGAGTTATTCAACTTCTCCAGCTTGCACCAGACTGGAAAACAGCCTTGAGCTGGGTTCGCGGCACATCAGGCGATTGAATTGATGCTTCGAGGCGGCAGAACTGTCTATAACGAAGCACCCGCCGTTCCAGCCTGCTCATCCTCAACTTCCTGGATCCACGTCCGACCGTTCTGTTCAAACTCGACTCATCCTAAACCTATGCCGCCCCACCCATAACTGACCGGTTACCTTTTTTCGCCTTTTTTCGAGACTGTAGTAGCTTTACAGAGCAAATAATATGTAAGGTGTTTGAATACAATGATTTATACAACATCCAGCTTGACTAATAGCACCTTCCAAGTTTCTGTTCCAGCGGATCCAAACATTAAATTGGGTTTTTGCCAGGATTTGGCTCCAAGCAACAAATGCCTACCGAACAGGATACTCTGTAACCTTGCTACAGTCTCCTTTTTTCTGTTGATTTTCCCGTCTTTTTGTGGTATGTTTCGTAACAGTTGAGACAACATTGGGCGAGCCACTTAATCGACTATTAACTATTGATTAAGGATTCCTTCGATTTCGCTCGGGACTCGTATTAATTACTTGTTGGAAGGCAGACCTTTGGGCCGAGGTGTTTTGATAATCCGGTGTGAAGTACAATTTAATTGGTGACTCTCCCTCGTGTTAGACGGAGGCCGTTTTTACTAAAGTCAGGAAGTTGAATTGAAATATGAACATAAGCCCGAAAGCAAATATGAGTTTCTTGTCTGTCCTGCTGACCTGCGGGATTGCGCCGGCCTGGGGAGCGATGCCGGTGATGGTGCAGGATTTCGAGAAGGCTCCTCCGCAGCCCACCGTGTGGGTGGTCAACATCCCGAACGAGAATGCGTCCGTCCAGTTATCGACCGATCAACCATACGAGGGGGAGCAGTGTCTGAAGCTGCATTACCACTTTGTCGACATCGGGAATTTTCAATACCTTGGCATCCCGAACAAAGTCAGGATTCAAGCGAGGGTCCATACACTCCGGTTCTGGCTCAAAGGGGACAACTCGAAGTGTTCGTATGGGGTGCAGGTGAACGACGCCAGTGAAGAAACGCACCAGTACAGCAAGAATACGGGGCAGGGCGGGATCCTCGATTTTACAGGCTGGAAAGAAGTCGTCATCGACCTCGACTCTGGCCATGAAACATGGGGAGGGGACAAGAACGGCAAGATCGATTATCCGATCACCGCGATCACGCTCACCATCGGTCAGCCTACGGATAAGGAGAAATTATTGTCCGTCGAGAGCGATCTGTACTTCGATTCCCTCAGCGTTGACTCCGAGAAGAGCGCTGAGGAGACCTTGGGCTGCCAGGTGTCCGTTGTCTCGCCGGACTATGGCTCCGACATACAAGGCGACACCCCCGTCACCCTCGAGGGACCAGGCTTCAAAAGCGTGACCGTTAAATGCTGGAAGCAAGGCGGTGTCTTTGGTTCCGATTCGACGGTGGCCACCGTTGCCCTCGATGCGAAAGGCAACGGCTCGTTCGTCTTCCCGGCCGATGCCTACCCGCATGGCCCCATCACGGTGAGAATCAGCGGCGAGAACGGCGCCGCCAAAGACAATTGCTATCTGCAACTCTACAACAAGGGCGGCGTTTCCTGGAACGAAGGAATGCCCGAAGATCCACCTCTGGCGGCGAAAGGCATGTCGTTGGTTTTTGCCGACGACTTCAAGGGGCCGCTCTCCATCTCGAGCACCGATCCCAAGGCCACCTATTACGACCACAAGCCGCCGGGCGGCTCGCAGGACTTCAGTACGCTTCGATTTACGAGCTTTGATCAACCCAACAATCCCTTTAGCCAAGTCGATTCCTACATGCGCATCAGGGCGAGCGAGAAGGTTAAGAGTTCCGGTTTGATCTCCTCCATGAAGAACGATGCCAGCGGCATAACGACCAAGGCTCCCTGCTACTTTGAATGCCGGTTTATCGGCCCCAACGCCACTGGAACGTGGCCGGCCTTCTGGCTCCTGACGGATTACATGACGGATCACGTCAAAGGCATCAAAGTGCCGTGCGATGA
>Ga0315288_10008847_pt1 | contig 12694 bp, 19 predicted proteins | sample YL17G11_20_MG_FD_203454 | JGI IMG/M metagenome (GOLD analysis project Ga0315288, IMG submission 203454) | Sediment microbial communities from Yellowstone Lake, YNP, Wyoming, USA - YL17G11_20 | ecosystem: Environmental > Aquatic > Freshwater > Lake > Sediment | place: USA: Wyoming | collected...
GTGCCACAGAATGGCAGATGATGCAACAGCTTGGGTATGATCGTGTCTGGGACTGTGGCCTTAAGAAGTGGACATTGGTGTAATACTATTACTTGCGTTGTGCACATTATTAAATATGCCAATCGTTCGTACACGCCCACAAAAAGATAATCCAACAGACGGTTCCGAGGAGCCGTTTGACCACAACTCCGACGCCGTCGATGCCCGGGGCGTGTACGTCCAAAACGATACCAGCGACAATACGAGTGTATTAATTAGCCGCGATGCGTCAAATAACATGACCTTCGCAGACGGGGTTGTAAGCGGAACTAAGACTCTAACGGAACTCCTTAACACAGGTGCCGACCATGAAGCCTTACTGCAACTCATTCACTTCATAGATGAGGGGCCTGCTAAGGGATTCGCGACCGGCGCAACCAAGACAGTCACGGGGGGTATTTTCCCCAGCAATATCTCGTGGTTCAGAGCAGATACTAAGCTGTTGATAAAACAGACAATAACTTGGTCTGGTCCAGTCCCAACTGTGATAAAATCAGAGCTATTCGGTAGTGATGGTACTACGATATTGGAGACAATACAGGACACTATCACATATAGCGGTATCTTTGAAGTCTCTAGAGTAAGGGCCATCTCCTAATGGGTTCATCAATTAGTCCAGCAAGTATTATCTACGATTCGGCTGGCAATGAAAAAGCCACTGAGCTAAATCCCCTTATTATCAGGCCGAATAGATATGGGCTGTCAGCATTTGGGGCGCAACGTACCGTCCATCCTCGGTCATTGGCTGACCTTGGATTTGCATACGAAATCGACTCCAGAGACTGGGATACATCCACAGCCACAGCAGGGACCGTAACATACCTGCCTAATGAAAAATGTGCGTCGTTAAGTGTTACAGCCACAAGTGGTAGTGCCGCCAAACTCCGCGCCAATACTTACTTTAGGTACCAGGCAGGCAAGGGCCAGCGAGTCTTGATGACATGCGTCCATGCCGACACAGGCCAAGCCAACCAGACACGACGTTGGGGCTATTTTGACGACCAAAACGGTCTCTTCTTCCAATTGTCTGGTACAACCTTCGGCATCTGCCGCCGAACCTACACCACCGGCACGGCTGTTGATAACGTACTGAACCAGTCAAGCTTCAATGTTGACAAATTAGATGGGTCAGGCACTTCAGGCTTTAACCTTGACTTAACCAAAGACAATATCTACGAGATTGTATTCCAATGGCTTGGGGCCGGGACTGTCTGGTTTTACGTCAATGGTATCCTAGCCCATCAGATCCTGAATGCCAATACATTGTCTACTTCGTATATGGCCACAGGTGCCTTACCTATCAGCTTGGAAGTTGTCAATACTGGAGCCAGCACGACTTCATCAATGAAGTTTTTCTGTGCCAGCGTCCAATCCGAGGGAGGCGAAGAAGCTGGTGGTTATGGCCACGGAGCCTTCAATCCAAGCGACAAAGTTATCAGCACGACCGAGTTGCCTTTATTGTCGATTCGAGTCAAATCTACCTACAATAGTCTACCCAATAGGGCGCTTTTACTGCCAATCTTCATGTCCATCACAACTGAAGGTTCAAGGCTAGGATATCGGCTAATTTGGAATTCGACTCTAACATCTCCGACCTGGACTAGCGTCGCCACCGCATCGTTTGCTGAATACGACGTAGCTGCTACGGCGGTAAGTGGTGGCGAGACCATCTTCCGTAGCATGATTCCGAATACGAACGATAGTCGGGAGCTGAACCTGGAGAAAATCTTCAATGAGCTGGGGCGCAAAATCCAGATGACGAGTTTCGGCGGCGTCCAGCAAGTCTTTACCATTGCCGCCGTCAATGAGGCTGCCGGAAACACGAATGCCAGGGCATCTCTGGACTGGACTGAGATTCGATGAAAACAGACTCTAAAATTATCTTATCCGCCGCAGCCGTTACAGCCAACGGGTTCATGCTCGTCAATGGGCGTTCTACATCCGGCGTCAGTTTAATTATCAGCATTCTCTCGGCTCCTACAGGCACGACACCCGGTATCCAGTTTACATTGACCGCCGTTGACTTTAGCCCCTCAATGCTACAAGTCGCGACACCCGTATCTTCTGCTGTCCTGAGCACGGTCGGGGCCTCTGTAGTCTATCTGCCTATCTCAAGGACAGGCAATATTAAAGTATCTTGGACGGTCTCCGGTGGTTCACCTAACTTCGGCAGTATCTCAGCTACATTGGTTGACGATGCTTCGACTCTAGTTTCCTCGACTGGTGTGACGCTGGTAGATGGGTCTGGATTTACCCAACCCATTAGTGCGGTTTCCCTGCCTCTACCGACCGGCGCAGCTACTGCCGCCCTACAGACCCAACCTGGCGTAGACATTGGAGATGTGACAGTTAATAATGCGGCTGGAGCAGCGGGTGTCAACATCCAAGATGGTGGAAACTCTATCACCGTCGACTCGACTCAGCTCCCAGCGGCTCTAGTCGGCGGTAGACTAGACGAGAATGTCGGTAGTTGGCTAGGTTCAACGGCACCAACTGTAGGCAGCAAGACTTCAGCCCAGTCCATACCGGTCGTAATGGCGACAGACCAGCCACCGATTTCAGTCACATTCAATGCCGCAAGTTCCCGTTCCGGCGTCTCAGTGTCCGTCAAGGCCCTCGGAGGCAGTACGGCTGGCACTCTCCAGATTATGGAAGCCACTGCATACGTGGAACCTGCCTCTGGAGTACAGAGGTCTATTGGATCATCTAGTGCCAGTGATGCAGCAGCGGGTGTCGGGGCCAGGACTGTCAAAATAACCTATTACGACAATACCGGTGTAGGTCCACTCACTGAAACGGTTACATTAAATGGAGTTACTCCAGTCAATACAGTAGCAACCAACATTAGGTTCATCGAAAAGCTGGAAGTATTCACAGCCGGAACCAGCTTAGTGAATGTAGGTACAATATCGTTGTTTGGCAGTACGGCTGGGGCAGGCGGAACTGTCGGCAGTATCGGCATCGGAAACATAGTCACGGGCGTCGGGGATAATGTGACATTGTGGGCTCATCATTATATCGCAACCGGATACACCGCTGAGCTAGCTGTTTTGGTCGTTAGCGCCCAATCCGGCGGTTCAGGTACAAGTGCCAAGTTTTTCGCCAAGTCCAAGAGTCCGTTGGTGGCCAATAGTGCCGAAGTCCTTATTGGTGATGTGCTCCTTGTTCAAGGTTCTTTTGAACGCCAATTCGACTTCCACCCCAATTTGGATGGCTTTGCTCGTGTTACCGTGTATGGTGTTCCTAATGTCAACAATGCCACGTTAAGCGCGGCCTTCGATTGGCAAGAAATAGTAACTCCTTAAGGACTGACAATGTCAACTATTCTATCTCAAAATCTTACTAGGCGCTCATGCTCATGGGGGCAATGGAAAGCCGTTCAACTTATTAAAGGTTTCCTACCACAATATGAAGAAGAATCGGGCAAATACAGCATCTGGGGATATGATGGCCCAGAAGTCCATCTTTGCGAGATTTGGACCGGGATTGTCCCGGCTTCCGTAGAAGTCACCTACAGCCAGTCCCAGAACGATGCAGACAAGGCCGACTTTGAAACCAATTTCAAACCAACGGCCAACAAGACCCTTGAAATGAAGGCTTTAGACGGAAGGCCCATCGTCAAGACCTCCGTTGGCGTGCCTGGGAACCTATTCCGGTTACGGCCATTCTCATTCTCGACTTGTAATCCTACATCCCTCCACAACCATAAACCCTGTGGGACGGCCTATAGTGATGTGACCATCAAAGAATATGATGTTGACAACGTAGAACTTACATCTGACTACAGTACCTCAGTCCGTACAGTAGTGGACTTTGAAGCAGTTACGGATTACGAACTCATTGGCGGCTGGATGGAGACCGAAGATTCACTGCATAGCACGACTCCCGGTACATGGTATCTGTCGGCGTATGGTGCCCCGGACATCCCAGCCCAATATGGCGGTTGTATTGATTTCGTCAGTGAGGCTGACCTTAGTTTGTTGTCGGACCATGCAATAGAGATGGACGGTAGGGCTACCTCCTTCATTAAATATGACCCCACATACCATTCAGGCAAGATTCGCTTTACAATCAAGCATCCGGCTGGTAGTATAAAGTGGTTCCAAATCTTTTTGGAAATCTTTAAGTGAGACGATGATGGCTCCCCAAAATTTGCAATGGTGCCAAGACCTAGCTAAAACCAAGAATGATAGGGTTTGGGATTGCGGATTGCTAAAATGGAAACTAGCTGAATTCGTACTGGAAACTAAATGAAAACAGCTTGTCGTTATCCAGAATGTGGTAATCGCCGTGTTCATCATGAACGCCCCGACACCATGCGGGGCCAGCAGATGGTCGATGTACTGGACAGAACCCCAGAAGCTGAAGCCGTGTTCTGTAGTTTGACTTGTGCAATTATGGACGGTTGGCTCAGTGTTAAATACTCAACCAAGGAACAAACCAAAGCCCGTGAAGATAAGTGGTATGCCATGCACCAACTTAGGCTCCAAGCCAGGAAGGATGACGAATGAGCCGCTGGTACTACTGTAAGTGCGGACATGAAGAAGGAGAGCACTTCGAGGGCGAATTAGAGTCAGGATGTAGGTGCGGGAGCTGTGTTGAGTACACAGCCGTTCAATGTAGGCACGGAAAAGACCCAGAAGATAATGAAGGTCCCAGGTGTGCTTGTACCGTCTTCGAACTTGACCACCGTTCAAATACGCCACCATGGGAAAAGTGATTTTTTGAGCAAAGAGATATCAAATGAAAATACCCTGGGATAAGAAAATACCGTTCGCAACTACACAGCTCCAGCGTTTCAACATCGAAACTATCCGTGCCTCCATGGTATTTTGTGATTTGGATCCAGACTTTGTCAAAGATAGCTGCGAGTTGGCGTCTTATGACCAAGGTGTGTATGAGTTACTGGAGCTTTGGGTTGAGTCCCCAAATGAGGAAGAAGAAGAGGCAACCTTAGAGGCTCTCAGGCAAGTAATTAAAGATTATAATAAACCATAGCAATTTGTACTAGGAGAGTTTGATGCTTTATATAGGGTTTTCCACTACAGATTTGTTAATATCTAAGATAATCCGTTGGGGCACAAAGTCTCCAACTAGCCATGTATTTCTCCTTTTCGATTGTAATGGCATAGAGATGGTTTTTGAGGCTAGCTTGTTTGGGACACGTTTAGTTCCATGGAAGATATTCCAAGACACTGAAATGGTAGTGAAGTTGACAAAGTTGCCATACCAGTCACAAGAAGTTATGACCCCGCTACTTGCTAGTCTAAGCACCCCATATGATTTTGGGGGGCTGATAGGGAGTTCGCTTGTAATATTTGGCCGTTGGTTCCGTAAGAAGTGGACTAACCCATGGAATAATCCAAACAGGTCATTTTGTTCAGAAATAGTCGCTAAGCGACTTAAAGATTTAGGAGACCCTAATTTAATAGATTGCGACCCAAGTTCAACTACCCCAAAAGATCTTTTTGACATGTTTTAGTTCCAGTATGCTCATCGATACTATTATGTAGTAGGGTGTCTATACGTGTTATTCGCAACGCCAGGTGTATCACTGCCACTACACGCATTAGCTAGCGATAGCAATGGTAGTTTGTATGGTCAAGCTCGTGTGTATGATGGTGCTGGGATAATTGTAACGACGGTATCTTTAACCCACGTTACAGAAGGGTTGTATGTTGGGTCGTACATACCAGCTAGCGAGGGCATGTATACTGCGATATATCAATTGTATACTGACGCATTACATACGATTCCAGCCGATTACACCAAGCAGATAGAGTCAATAGATGTTGATTCATATCGTACTAACATATTAAGACTGCTTGGCCTCGTTCATGAGAATAGCGTTGTTGACCAGCAGGTATTTGCGGCACCTGGCAAGTTGCTGACCGCACGCATTAGGTCATACGACTCAAAAACAAACGCCGACGCTGCTGGTCTTACTGGCTTAAGATTTACATGGTTTGTTACAGCCATGTATACTGGTGATAATCTGTCCAATTTCAAGATAACGAGGGATTTATGACAGTTAGTTTGTTAACTAGGGGGTATGTTTGTTATGGCCCAGCGACTGTCACTGTTAATGACATCTCACCGCAACCGATACTTTCAGAAGTGCAAGATGTGTCGGTACTATCGACGTCTGATGCGTCTAGCGTGATTGCATCGTCGGATGTTGATGTAAATATTACTGATGATACGCAGGAGCCGACAGTTCTAGGATCAGAAGATAGCATTATTATTAAGGTGGGATGTGACGACTAATTTATGGCACTAATTTCAGTAGAACCCTCAGTAATAATTCTTATGAATACGGCCTCCCGTATTTCTATCACCATACAAAATAGTGCTGGTGTTAATACAGACCCATTTGACCTTACTTTGGATGTACTAGACATAGGGTCCAACATTAAATTGACCGATATATGGCCAGCGCCAGCAGTGCGTTTAATCAGGACTGCAGTCGGTAAGTTTTATATAGATTTTGGGAATCAATTAGTTAATGACGAGACTAATGGCGAGTATGAGTGGGTTTTTAACTGGCGGATTACCATGGTTAGTGGTGGGTCTCAAACCCAGTCATTGCAAAATGTTAAAATCATCTCAGCTAAGATGGCTTCGCTTATTCCAGATTTGCGATTGATTATTGATAAATCACGTAAACTGGTGTCGCCAGCATCACAATGCTATCTTGGCTATACAGAAGCCAATTTGGTACGATATATTCAGGCCGGACTTGAAACAATTAATGCGTACCAGCCGTCACTTACGTTTACAACGGCAAATTTCCCGTTTGAATACAGACAGATATTGCTTGATGCCGCCCTAATTTCGGGGGTCATGTCCCAGCAGTTGTATGCGGTCGATACGGACCTCAACTATAACGATTCAGGCATCTCATTCGTTATTACCCACCAACAACAACTTGCAAGTTTCTTAACACAGGTAACTACCCAATTAGATAAGCTAATCCCACAAATGAAGCTCCAGTTAATTAACAGCGGGCGTTTGCACGTGCAAACGGGACCCAACTTCCGCTTAACTCAGTTAATTCAGACGGCTCCCAACGGTTCTATCTTTCGTGGTATATACTTTAAGCCATAAGTTAATCTGCGGCATGTAGCGTGTATGTCCATGTATGGCCAAGCTAATTATATTAGACAAGGATAAGCTTGCACAAGACTGTGCAGATGGTCTATCACAGCGGCAGATTGCAGTTAGGTATGTTAAGGAGCTATGAGTTCTTGTAGTGTTCTTGGCGTATACTCTCGCACATCAACACCAACGTTAATCATCTTGCCCTTGTATGCCCAGTGGTCGTGTACGTGACCACATAGAAAATAATCATGATACGGTGGTCTTTGTACAAACGCCGACTTGTGTTTGGCATAGTCAGTATCTTTGTCAATTGGAATATGTGACATGTAGATTTTGTAGCCATCTATGTCTAGCGTAAGGTTATAATGGGCCTCGTCAAAGCCAGCCGACAGCATTGATCCAATCGATTTGTCGTGGTTCCCGAGTATCGCCACAACACGTCCGTTTAGAGAGGCCCTGTAATGGGCGACCAAATTTTTTGACGCGAAGGCGAAGTCACCAAGCATGTAGACAGTATCGTCTTTCGTAACCACGCCGTTCCAGTTATTAATAAGCGACGAATGCATTTCATGCAAGCTGTTAAACGGCCTATTGCAGTATCCAATTATATTGGCGTGATTAAAATGCAAATCTGAAGTGAAGTAAATCATATTATGTTTCCACAGGCTCCGCAAGGAGCATACCGATGGTGTCAATCATCTGCATTTTGGCATTTGCTGACGGCCCTGCCTTAGAGAGCGCTTCGCTACATATTAATGCTCTTTCAGCTTGTGTAGTTTGGTGGCCATCTAGGATTTCGATATCATATTGCAGAGTATCATAAAAGAAAGAAAATTGTGTGTCGTCTGCATGCATAAATATACCATGCCACACACTGGCAGACATCTGTACGAGTTCAATCTTCATTAAACATCTCCTTATATTGCTCAATAACATGCAGGCTGGGAACATAAATTGAATCAGAAACGGTAATGCTCACATGCGTCGATATGTGTATGTCGATTTGGTGGTGTACGTACGACCATACTTCATAGTCGACCAATGGCTTTGCACTTTGCAGATCCGTTTCTGTTATGTGTAGAATATCATTCATAGGGGTAATACCTGGCTATAGCACGCCTAATTGCGTCTACAACCGTCCTGCTGCTTATGCATTCGGATATATTATCCCATATCAACGCTTCTACAGTGGTAGTGCAATTCTCTGTAGCTGAGGCATCAACATTATTATGGATTTTCATCCACATGTTGTTGTCAACAATAGTGTGTGCATCTTCTAAATCTGTTCTACGTAGTTTATTATGTTTACCTTTAGGCATTCTAGAATCCAGTGTGGTGTCATCATTAGAGCATGAGCAAGGTACCTAATGTTTCTGGGAAGGCTAATCCATATTGGGGAAGGTCTATACGTTGTCGTATAGGTAGCGAATTCGTTACGGATAAGGTACTTGCGTCCAACTATGAGAAACTATTGAGTATGGGCTTGCCCTATGCTGTGTGGCGAGAAGCTTCATCTGTTGTATTAAACACCATACAGTGCTCATGCTTTAAGACATCGTCCAAGCAGGCTGATATTCCGTGTGCTTCATGTTATGGAACTGGTAACATACCTGGATATTTAAAGTGGGGGACGCAGAATTACTGGGCTGAGTCAACTGCGCCGGGGTGGACACTAACCAATTTAGTGCTCGACAAGGTAAATAGACCATTTAGATTTATGTTATCTCCTGCTGCGTTGACTGGAACAGCTATCTCAGCGGCTATTCCGATTAATGTGGCTGCAAAAATTGGGCCATGGGAGTCTAAATCTGACGGCTTTACTAGAGATGGCGGGGTAGCGTCATCAATAACTGTTGAAGTGTCAAAAGACACTGGCGCAACTTGGTTCCCATTATCCGCACTTGAAGCGCAAGCGCCAACGATTACCATTATGTTTCGTGTGACGCTGACCAGGACAGCTACGACTGTTAAATCGCCCATGTTTGAGATTGTTCGCACAAGATTTCAAACGATAGCCGATATCGTAGATGTCACAACTGGCGGGATTGCAGAACCTGTAATCAGGGTTATACCGACTACTGACACAGAAACAGAAATACGTCAGGCGTTTGGTAGTAAAATGGAGCAGGAAGGTAAACGATTCTGGACGATGCCGCTCAACTTCTTTGACACGACACTACCAAAGGATGTATTTGCAGCCAGACTGGCTGACGATGTATTCGTTGAAGTTAGGTATGGTGGCCAAATTGGTTTTAGGTATTCGTTGACCCAATTCGTATATTCAGACTCATTTTCAGTTTTCTCACATCAGTCTTTTAGCTTGCGCCGTTTAGCTGGCTCTCCAGGTAAATTGCAAGGTGAAGTCTTTTATCGTGTGTTTTAAGGAAATATAATATGGCCCATAAATTTTTCAAACGTGGCAGTGATATTGCTCAAAATGACCCAAGTCGTGTGTCTGAGAATCTTTATCGTAGACTAAAGAAATATGCAGGTCCTGGAGATGCTGTAGACCCACGTATTGACCCGACCAAGTTTACAGATGAAGAATTGGTAGATAAGTTAGGTCCAGGTGGGAAACCAAAAGTATATCTTGGTGATGAGTTAGGTCCAGGTGGGAAACCAAAAGTATATCTTGGTGATGATGCTGATCCTGCTACGCCTGTGCATATGATTACATATCCGAAAGTGAAAGATAATCAGGATAAATTGCGTGGCGACTATCCGTCATATCTTGGTGGCAGCCCAGATGCTATCACAGAGAAATATGATATTATCAACCAGCCATTAGGCGACACGAGCAAAACTATAATTACACCACGTGTAAATAAAGATCTGATTACGCACATTGACCCGACCAAGTTTACAGATGCTGAGCTTGAACCAACCGAAGAGGAAATTGCAGAGGAAGTGGCAAGGGCAAATCAGAATAGAGACAGATTCTTCTTTTAATTGAGCTGGATGCTAGTTCAGGAGTATTTAGATGCCAGTTGACGACCGCCAGGATATTAAGCAGCAGGCCACAATTCCTGACAATTTGGACCAGAGTCCTAAGTTTGGTAGCATCACCGAATTGGTCAAAGATGCTTTTGTATACGAGATTAAGGCATTCCTGAATACTAAATATGATAAGCTACGCGCGGGTGAGCTACCGCGTGTAGACAAATATGCCGTTGCTGTTGACATCGCAACAGACCCGCTTGAGACAGCAGTCAATCTCATACGTAGCTACCCCGACATGACTGAAGATTTGCCGCTTATTGCGATCACGTCCACGACTGGCAACAACAATAAGCTTGGATTATCTGACAAGTATGTCGCAATGGTTATACCACAGGCAATTGTGGTTGGGTCGGTCCCTGCGCCATATGTATTAACTGACGGCATGTCTATTGAATTAACTACCCAGCCGGATGGTACGGCTATGCCAGTAGCATCTAGATTCATATTAAAATCATTTTTGTTTACCAATATTGCGGCGGCGACTGCTAGTGAGGTTGCCGAGGCAATTAATATACAGGCCCTTTATTTACGCGCACATGTGATATCAGACGGCGTGAATGAGTATATTGAGCTTCGTGCCGGTGGACCGAATGGCAAGGAATTCCCTAATAAGATTATGATTACTGGTGGTACCGCACTGGCTGCCTTAGGATTTACTGTCAACCAGACAGACCAGAATTATGGCGCTGGCAAACGTGCCTATGCGCGTCATCACATGACGGCAGAGCTAACTGTTGCAATTGAGGTTATGGCTGAGTCTGAAAACGTACGTACGGATGTTACAGACTTGCTGTATGATTTCCTCGCGTATGTGATGGCTGACAGGAAGTTTCAATTCTACGGCAGGTCCTTCTTTGATAAGAATGTGCCAGATGAGTATTATCAGATTATATTATTAGACAGCAAGCTGTCAATATCTGGCGAACAAGAAATTGCCCGTGCTGGTGATCAAAAAGATAAGATATATGTTAATCGAATTAACATGCCAGTTACTGCTATCCAGTATAGTGATCGCACTATGACTGACGAGGACGGCACTCCGACCACGCCGTTAATTAGTGTAACACTTATCTCAACGAATGATTTCCCAGAGCCTAATTAGTATCATTCCTACACGTGTTGGGTTAGTAATTATTAGACCAGGTTGAAATATATACCACATTATATGTGAGACACCATTCTATGGGGATGATCAAATGGCCTTAAATATTTCTGGATACGTCGATCCTGGCGTTTACACGGCAGAAGTAGTGGTTCCTGGTGGCGTGTCGATTGCCACGGTTCCTCTGACTGTTGGTCTTATTGGTATCGCGAATCGCAATAAGCGCGCAACCAATGAGGCAGTATATCGTGGTTTAGTGTCTGATGAAGCGCTCACCGTATCGAGCACGCCTGGTGCGCATGATGCTACGCTTGTAAAAATTAGCAATCGCAAGACTGCCAATCTCGTAGTGTCAAAAGATGGCACGGTTATTGATAGTGCGTTGACGTCTTTCCGTCCAGCTTCTGTTACTGGTCCGGTTCTGACGACCCTTGATTTTAGCACAAATAACAAAATCAGTCTAGCGCTTGATGGCAAGCAAGCAGTTACCATTTCTATTACAGATGGTGGCTCAGACTCAACCACTGTTACTGGGAGCCTAATCGCCCAGGTTGCTTCAGCTATTGTGTCTCAGGCGGCTGTTACCCCAGCCGAAATCGCTAGCGCGATTAACATGGCCCTTGGCCACGCTAATGCCACGGCTCTTGGTTATGGTCCTGGATATGGTGCGGTTGCAACTGTGTCTGGTGGACAGATTACACTGGCTTCGCCGTCGTCTACCCCCACAAGCGATGTTAGACTATTCCAGGCATATCCTGGTGCACAAGACCAAACCGTTGCAATATTCGGTATTGTTGCTCCTTTTCAAGCCTTGTCATCAATTCGCATTGACAATTCTGCTTGGTCATCTGGTGCTGCGTGGCTTGCCACATATGTCGCCACCAACAAAGACACTGATAGTCTTGCAAGTGCTAGCATCCAAACGCTAGTGCGTGTTGGGTCATATGCAAATGTAACATCTTTTAAAGAGAATACCGATTTTTCACGAAGTGTACAAATCCTTGATTGGTCACTAGATACCGCTGGAGTTTTCACATCCAGTGTGGCGGCAGCTACGCATAATATTAGCACAAATGATACTGTTCTGCTTGCTCTTGATGGCAAGCCAGCTGCTACTATTGATTTGAATGGATTGGCATCTCCACCCCCAGGGTATGCCAATCCAGTATCAGCTGCTTCGGCCACACCGGCAGAAATCGCCAATAACATTAATGCAGTATTAGCAGCCCACGCTTCATATGGCCCGATATATCGTGCCGTAGCGAGCGTTACGGGTGTTGGCCCAGCTTCCAAACTGGTCCTTACATCACCTGTCCAAGGCCTTGGTAGCTTTGTACAGATTGCTGCACCGACGTCATTAAGTGCGTCCACCACGCTGTTTGGCCTAGGCTCGTCACAGATGCCATACAGTGTAAGTGGTACTGGTACCCGCCCAGGCGCTGGCGCGGTTTA
>Ga0315288_10008848_pt1 | contig 12694 bp, 29 predicted proteins | sample YL17G11_20_MG_FD_203454 | JGI IMG/M metagenome (GOLD analysis project Ga0315288, IMG submission 203454) | Sediment microbial communities from Yellowstone Lake, YNP, Wyoming, USA - YL17G11_20 | ecosystem: Environmental > Aquatic > Freshwater > Lake > Sediment | place: USA: Wyoming | collected...
GCTGACACCAACGTGATCCAGGTTCGGGATGTCTGCGCGATCACCAAACAGGTTCTCTTGATGGTCAGCGAACCGGTCAGTGTTTATTCCGACTCCGCCAAGACCAACAGAAGAACCAATATCACAGACGCCATCAAAAGATTGAAGGATGCCAAGTTCTTTGACATTCGCATCATCGGTGACCACATTCATTACAAGGGGAAAACCCCAGGAGGAAAACGCTACTTCCTGATGGGTGTGGATGAAAGGCAGTTGTTCGTCGCTCAGTTGACTGGCCCTGCAACCAAGATCACGGATGCAAGAAAGTCTCTCGGGAAGTCGGTTCAGTTCGCCGATGGATCGAGGAAGTCCAAAAGGCAGGGTGAGTGGTTTCTCCTTGAAACGAGCGAAGAATTGCGCGGCGAAATTGACCGTGCAATCAAGCAGACCAGAACCGCGATCAGAAAGAAAGTCAACATTGGCACGGTTCTCGGCCGCAGCGGAGGCAACCCCCACGTAGCAGATGAACTGGTTGTCCTCCCGTCAGGATCCAGAGGTTCGGTCGGTACCAGCGAAACGAGACTCATGAGAAACAGAGTCTTTATCCGCGGGTCGGTTCGGCACGTAGACCACAAGACTCAGCATTTCTCCCAGTGGCGTGAAGTGATCAAGAATGATGAAGGCGCCACCGCCGATGGAAACTCGTCCGGTATCTTCTGGATCGACTAAAATGTGAGGGGGTGTAGTTTGCCCCCTCTCATTTTTTTGTCTAAAGTTCTATATATATTAATAACTAACAGAAACATCAACCACACTTAAAAGGAGATCATATGAACGAAAAATTAACGCGAATAGCTTTAGAAGAAGTTGTGAAAGTCTACAAGAGAGATTTGTTTGATGTTCTCGACGGAAACTCTGCACCTCATGATATAAGAGCAACTACTGGGTTGCCGGATGATCGGTGCAAAGAACTTTCACTTGTGTATCGAGGGTTAGTATTGGAACTCGATAAAAACCCAAAAGCTTTTTAATTTTATCCGCTGCGCATAACAGACGGGGATGCTGTCCGAATAGTGAAATGCCCGAACGGGGTGCACCCTGAGAGGCTAACTTGAGGATGGAGTAGTTCGAATCTACTGCAGCGGGCCACAATTACACTTTAAAGGAGAAGTAATTACATGTGCTTATCGTCAATTGATGCAGTACCAGCTGTACATGAAACAGGATTTAAATTTTTTGAACGAAAAGATCATAACACCTTTATAGGTAAATATGGAAGAAGTTTATACAAATTTGGAATCTGGTATGAGGATACACAAGAAATAAATTTAGTAGCTAATTGCGGTACTCTTTATAAAACTGGGTTTCATTATTTGTCTGAATTACCAGATAAGATTGAGCATACAGAATTAAATAAATTTTGTTATGATAATAAAGAGATACTTGCTCTTATTGAAGTAAAAAACATTGTTGCAACTGGCGCAGATAGTACTACTAGCTTTGGGAGATTGAAAGCTGGAGTTTGTAGAAAGTTCAGAATCAAAAAAATACTATACGGAAAAATGAGTGACCTTAAACAATTTATGCCGTATAAACTTCCCCATATTTATAAAGAACTAGTCACATTCTATTCGAAGTATAAGTTTAATGAAGTAAAAGATATTATAAAAAAGTTCTATGCTATTTCATTAAAAGATTCAAAATCATATCTTGATACAGTTAACTTTATTGATTTGTTTGATAGGTCTACTAAGATATTTAAATTCTTTACTTCTATTCATTTTCATGCTTTAAAAACTAATAATGATTATGAACAGATGTACTGGAGTTTGATATTAGCAACTTCACCAGAAGCACACTTATATGAGGGATTTAGCAGAAACATAACTTCTCCGAAACTAGCAAATGAATTTGCTGAACATCTCCAAAAAGAAGGTTTCAATAGCGGGCCTAACTATAGATTTTCATATAAGGATTATAGAGGGCGTGCTAAATGTCATAGAATTCAAATTGGATCCTATATTAATAAAATGAAAATTTCTATTGATGATTAAATAACTATATATATTAATAAGTGTACATTAAAGATATCTCTCATTTTCGTAAACAAATGTCCGATGGAACCTGGACATGTTGATCGGCGTGCTTAATTTCCGTACCGAGGCGAATAGAAGCCAGGTTCGGGGGACCTCCTTCCCCTTTGGTTCACTTCTTTCGCCACTCCTTAACAAACGAAGCTATCCGAGAGCACAACGGAAATAGGATAGCTTCATTTTTTAAAGTTAATCTAAAAAGGAAAAAAACAATGGAACATTCAATTTCAATTGTTGCATGTAGGTTTCAAAGAACAAAAAAGTCACAATGGGAAAAAGGAATAGCAGTTGGCAGAGATGGTAATGTTGATACTATTCTTGATGAATTTGCAAAACCTACAAGAACGGTATGGAATTATCAGTTAGAACATATTCGGCTTAGTGTTGATCTTGAGATCTAATTTTTTTAGAAAGGAACTACAATGAAAGAAAAGAAAAGATTAAAAGAACCAATAGCAAGATTAGTATTTAGAAAAAGCGAAGACCAAGCGAATTTAATCCTTGGAAGTTGCTTTAAAGGGCAAGATGTATTTAAAGGAAATGAAGTTTGGCAAATAGAAGAAATATTTGGTGAACTTATGTTAAGAAAAGTTGGGGAATCTATAGTTGGAGAAACAGAAAGAACAAGTCATATTTCTGAATGTAGCTGGATGCACTCAGTTGATGATATATTAGAGCGTGCAGAAAAATTTTTATTTCTAACTGTTGAAGAATGGAAACAATATCTTGAGAAAGAACAAAATGACAAAAAGCGAAGTTAAAATTATCATATCATATTTAGTTCCTCTTAGTGTTGTTTATGTAGGAGTTACGCTTGATAATCCATATATTATAATCTCAGGAAGTTTAGCAATATTAATTCTAGCAATTATAACCGCAGTAACATTTAATAAAGGAGAAAAAATTGAAAGAAATAAAACTGATAATATCAACAATACTTCTTATACTTTTTATCACAAGTAATTCTTTTGCTGGTGAACTTATTGCTGTAAAAACTAAAACTTATAAAAAACCTGTAGTACAGAGATTAGTCGCTTATGAAGCTTATATTATAGTTGATGCTGAAACTGGTATAGTTCTTGAAGAAGCAAACTCAGATCTTCTACGCCCACTAGCAAGTGTTACTAAAATAATGCTGGCATGTGTGGTTATAGACAAGATTAATAATGGAGAAGTACAACTAAATGATATTATCACTGCTCCTAAGAAAGCTGAAAGAATAGGAGGAACTAGTGTATTTTTAAAGAGAGGAGAAACTTTTACTCTTGAAGAATTAATGCAAGCAATCATGATCCAATCAGCTAATGATGCATCATATGCTGTAGCTGAACATGTAGCAGGAAGTGTTCCATCTTTTATAGTTCTAATGAATAACAAAGCACAAGAGCTAGGAATGATCAATACTGTTTACAATTCTGTTCATGGATTGCCTCCAGCTAAAGGAGAGCAGGATAATATCAGCACCTGCATCGACATGATTAAATTAGCTCAAGAGGCATTGAAATCTGAAAAGCTGTTGGAATGGACATCAACTGAGCATACAATCTTTCGTAAAAGCGTAATCTTCAATCATAACAAACTCTTAGGAAAAATGCCTGAATATATTGATGGCATAAAAACTGGGTTCACTCGTAGAGCTGGATTCAATATAGTCGCTACAGGAAAGAATGATGAGCGGCGTATAATCATGGTCATATTGGGAAGTTCAGCTCCAGGTCTTAGAGATGGATTTGCTGAAATAAAGTTTAGAGAATATTTGATTAAAGGAGAAGGCGGATGAAAACTGAAATAACTGCTATAATTCTTCTTATAATTATTGGGATGCTTGCAGATTGGGTTGCAAGTAAAAGAATAAGATAACTCCAACCTCAAAAAGGAAAGGAATGTTAATATGGCAATGCACATTGTTGCATATGTTGAAAAGTTGGAAAAAGCTCTTATTGATTTGAAAAATATTGCTATTAAAAACGGATGTGGATGGGGACATAGGTTTGACAACGTTTATGAAAAAGAGCGTATTAATGAAATAATTGAATTGGTTGATGAGATTAAGGCTCGAGAGCGTATCTGTGCTCGTCCAAATGATGGAGCCTATCAACACCCATGCCCAAAGTGTGGAAAGATAGTTCAACACTTTCCTTATTCTAAATCAATGACCTGTGGAAGATGTAAATATGTTTGTAAGAATCCATATTATAGAGCTGAAGACATAGAAGCTCTGTTTGCAGATGAATCGCCAAAACCTCATACGAAGATCAGAATCTGCTTCAAAGAAGGTGGAAATCAATTACCTGATCTAATGATCATAAAAGAGGAAATCATTAACGGAATGGTTGATCATGCAAAAGTTATCTATCTGGAAGATAAAATGACTTCCGAGATCATTATTGATGGGTCGACGCATATAACCGAGGAGAAACATATCTACCCTGATTTGAAATAAGATTATGTTTGAATTTAAAAGGGAGGTCTCTACGACTCCTTTTTTTATAATCTTATTTTAACTCGCTTAATCAAAGAGTCATAATCAAAATCCACACTAATATTTTTTTTGTTCTTAAAAGCAAATGCTCTATCTGCATTTATCTTACCAAATTTTAACTGGGTATTAATAACTTTTTCAACTATTTTATCATTAGTTTCTAGACTCAAAAAATTAAATATATTATTTAAATGAACTTTTGGATTAGTAACTAAATCCTCATATACAACTGTAGCACATCGTTTATCCATATTTAAACAATCAATAACTATTGGTACAGTATTAATTATAAGATTCCAATCATTTCCTTCTATTTTATTAGTCCCAGTTGATAGTATAGCATCAACAGGATGCCTTAATATATGAAGTACTCTTGCTTCTTTTTTAAAATATTTTAACCATTTATTAATAAAATTTACTGGGCGTATTCCATTTACATCTGTTTTTCTATTTCCCCAAGGAAGTTTTTCTCCCCAAGCATAATTCTTTAAATCAGGAACTTTTTTTTTAGCAAACATTAATATCCATTCTACAGGTTTATCATATTCAATATAACTAGATTCGTCTTCAATAAATCCAACCTGAGGATGTGTTTTAACTAATTGATGAAGCATAGTTGTACCGCTATGCCTAAAACCAGTTATAAATATCTTTCTCATTTCACACTCCTTTATTAAAACCTGTTATATTTTTTTGTTCTAATTACTATATATATTAATAACTAATAGAAACCAATAACTTATTTTTTTAAAAAGGAAAAAGTATTATGATCTCATATATATTATTTCTATTAATAACATCATTGATATCTTCAGTTCTAATAGTGTTAGTAGTAGATATAGTAACAGGAACTATAGTACCACCAATTGGGTATCTGTATATTGTTATAGCATTTTACTGCAGATCGTTAATGGTTCTTTCAAAGAAACAATTTGATGAAGTAATAAAAGGTGAATAAAATGAACCCATGTAAAAAATGCTTAGTCAAAGCAATGTGTAATAATGCTTGTGATGATTTTTTAAAATATACAGATAATATTAAAGATATACAAAGTTTCATAAAAGATTTCTTTATGTGGGCTTCAACAATGATATGGATAGTTGGAGTTCCATTTGGAATATCTCTACATCTTAATGTAAACTTTTTTGTATTATTTACAATATGGTTAGTATTTAATACAGTAACATCTGCATTAGCCCTTGCATTAGTTCTTATAATACAGCATGAATGGTAAAAAGGAGTAACAATGCGAATAGACAAAAGGTTAGTAACAATAGAAAACACAGCTTATTGGGTAAAAGATAATAATGAAGTAGAACATCTCTGTCATGATCCAGTACATGCACAATGGTTAGAAGATAGATATAAAATGGAAGCTAGAGAACTAGCTAAGAATGTGAACGATGAATAATACATATTGCTCTGGATGTTCTCTATATAGTGATTGCTTTTTATTATATGTTGGTTACACTGGGCCTTGCCCTTGTGCAACATGTTTAGTTAAAGTAACATGTGGTGGGTCTAAATCTGAATGTTCAAAAAGAGCATTAATATGTAATTTTATTTTTAGTGAGGAGATAAAAACTGTATGCGTAAAATAATATCAAAAATTTTAACTGCTACATTTATTGTGTGTTTTGCATATATAGGATCTACTATTGAATTTAAAGATGCCTCACCAAAACCTGTTATAGTAAATGATATAATTAAAAAAACTCCTATTATGAATGAAACTATTAATAAAAATGAAACTCAAGATACTGTTCAACAACCAGAACCTCCACCAAAACCTGTTACAGTAGAGTTTTATAAAGAGCCTGAATTTTATTTTAAATCTACTGTTGGAGGAGTGTTCGGTTATATACTTAAGCATGTTCTTGATTTTATAACAGCAGGAATCAAATTAGTAATAGGAAAGATGTCTTAAAATGAAAAGCATAACAAAGATTATGAATAAAATAATATTAGGATTCTGGATTGCCGCCGGAGTAACTTTGTTTCAATTAACTTATACTTATGCAGGAAAAATTTTAAAGAAACTATTAGAAATCATTATTACTGTAGGGATGTAATATGAAAACAAACCAAGAATGTAAAGGGTGTAAATCATTAATGCATGTTACTGAAGATGGATGGCTGGAATGTCATTTTACAGATACTGGAACATCATTTATTCCAAATTGCATATGTGGAGAATGTTTAGTAAAAGGAGTATGTGTAACTCCATGTGAAGATTTTCTAAATAAGGCAAACAGCTACAAACGAGTAAACAAATTAACTTTGCTGCCTCACACTAACAAAAAAGCATATAAACAATTAATATGCGAGCTTAGTAAAAATGGATAAACATATAATAGAAATAGATAAACAATGTATGGGATGCCTGTCATTCGCTAGGGTTCCTGAGTATTATAAAGCAGAATGCAAATTTACAGATGGTGGAATAACATCTATATTAAATTGTCCATGTAAAGAATGCTTAGTTAAAGGTTTATGTATTAATCCGTGCGAAAATTTCCAAACCATTGCCAAAAGCTATAAACGAACAAACAAGTGGCTATTTGAGCATTTTTCAGGAAAGAAAGTTAAGGATGAACTACTAGCAAATATAAGGGATTAATATGAGTAAAATGACAGGATGCCGCAAAGGATGCCAACAGGGAGAAGGATGTATGATCTGGAGAAATAAAGATAAGAGTCCTATCTGCCCATGTAAAGAATGTTTAGTAAAATCTACCTGTATGAAACAATGCATGGACAGGAGACATCTTTTTCATTCAGATAATATAAAAGAATATTATGACAATCGAGAAGGCATTCATTTAAGATTATCAAGTAAAACTCATGTAATACGTTGGGAAAACATGCATGAATTTAAACAATTCTATAAATAGAACAGAAAGGGAGAATAAATGAGGAGGAAAAGAAAGCGTCCGGTATATTATGCAGCAGGTTATGTAAGATCAAGTCTTGATAAAGAAAGAATAGAAAAAAGTTTCTGTAAAAAATCAAAACTATGGCAAGATGTAGAAGCATTATTCTGGTCATTGGTATTTAAAGAAGAAATAGAAAGAGAATTACCAGACGGATGCACTTGGGTTCAGAAAGCTCCAGGATGTCCATAACCTAATTACATAAAAGGACTTACTATGTCGAGAACACTTACATCAAAAAAGAATGGATACATGACCGTTGAAGTCGGCGGTGGGCAAGTTGAATTGATTACCGCTGGAGATTTTAGAAGTAATGGAACGATATACTGCAAAGGAACTTCCAGATATGGTACTCATAAAAATCTACTTGAGAGTATGGAAGATGTATTTAAGGAAGATGAATCTTTATATAGAACAGTATATAAACTATGTTATGTAAAAGATAATCTTACAGATCCAAATATATTAAGGATTAAAATAAACAACGAACGAGTTTCTGAACTTGATAGTGAAATTTCAGATATTATAGTGAGGATGTTAGAATTAAGAAATGAAAAAGTTCTGCTTATGCATGAAGTTCTACATGCTCAAACCCTTCTTATAAACAAAGTGAAAAAAGGAAAGAAAAAGTGAGTGATAAAAAACCAAAACTATGGTGTCAGTGTGGTATCAATGTTGATGGAAAAGGGTATTGTTACTGCGGTAACCCAGCTAACAGGGCAGAGAGGGAGGCATCATATCCATGTAGACATTGTGGGAATCTAACTGTTGATTCCGAAAGACTTTGCCACAAATGCAGAAACAGAGACTAACTCAACTACCTAAAAATATTAACCCTTGTAACTCATGCTCTGTTAGACATAAAGGGTGTGGCATTATGAATAGTGATTTAAAACCCATTTGCCCTTGTGCTACATGCTTAGTCGGTACCATGTGTACGCAAGTATGCATTGAAAGATTTAGTGTCACAGAAAAACATTTAGCTCTTATTACTGAGTAAAAATATAAACTTATGAGTGAAAGGAGAAAACAATGGCTAACAGGTTTTGCTCCTGTGACAAGGAAATTCAAAAGAAAGTTAGACAGCTTGTCCAGGAGGGATGGAAAATTGAAAAAGGTGGAAAGCATTTCCGGTTAACATCCCCTAGCGGGATAAATTTATCTGTATCCTCAACCCCTAGCAACAAAGCGGCATCGAAAGGTTTAATGAGGGATATTAACAACATTATTGCCGGAAGGATTCAACTAGTTAAAAGAACTCATATGATTTAGTCCAAAGAAAGGAGAATGAAATGAAATGTGAATCTTGTAAATACTGGAATGGTTTATCTACTGAGTGTAGAAAGAATCCTCCAACTCCAGTATATATAGGACTTGGTGCAGTAAAAAATATGTGGCCAAAGACTAAACCAACAGACTGGTGTTGGTCTCATTCCACAGATCAGAATCGTATTGGAGATGGCACTAACCCACTTACTGGTGACTGGGAAGAATGAAAAGAAAAGGAGGTCTCCACGACTCCTTTTTTACTGTAATTTAACTAAAACCTTTGTTATTAAATTTTCTTTAATTTCTTTTCCCTTATACCCCACAACCAATTTAGCCATTTCTTTCCAATCATCTGGATTTCCAACTCTTGCATCAATAGCTGATTTAATAGATCTAAAACTAACCTCAATATATTTATCATTCTTATATAAACTTTTTATGTAGTTAAATACTTCAAGTTTTGTTTGGTATGGAACTTGAGGAGCAACATATTTAAGTAGTTTATCAAACGCAGATAATACTTCTTTAGCATTAAAATAAACTTCAATTACAGGTGATCTACTTCTTAAAGCTATATCAAGAGAATTCTTTGTCTTATTTGTAATCATAATAACTTGACCAGAAAACTCAAACTTATTAGGAGCGTCAAATCTCTCTCCTCCTTGAGTACTTAACTTCTTTTCTGGAGATAATGAAACAATTCTTTTTCCATATGAATCAGTAACAGCTTTCATTATATTTATTATATCTTCACTTTGTAATGGTGTATCAAAATCATCAAGTACTATAAGTTTATTACGATTATCATATAATAATTGATAAACTGAATTAATACCAAGAGAAGACCCTTTCTCAATAACATAATCTTTACCAGGAGATTTATCTGAAAAATGTAATGTTCTTCTAACCATATAAGTTTTTGACATACCTGGAGGGCCACATAAAATCAAAGAATTGATCTTACGTTCTAAAACAAGTTTAATATAATTCTCTAAAGTAGAAAATATTTCAAACCCAGATTCATTCTTTTGTTGTCCTTGAAATAACTGTTTGTTTAGTTCATTTTCAACTTTACTATTTACATAATATTCTTCTGCAGCATATTTTATAGTTTTAAAATAATAATAAGCAATTGTTAATAAAGATACAAGCGTTAAAATACCACTGATCCATCCCATTATTTTAGCAATTAAAACTGCTCTTTTTTCAGTTTTAGCATTGGATTCCATTCTAGCTTCATATTCTGCATCAGTCATTGGAGTATATTCAGCTAATAAACTTTCATCAATCTTAGTTCCTTTCTTAGCAGGCATCTTAAACTTACTCTTGCTTATAAAGTCACCAACAAATTTAAAGAAACCATTTTCATCAAAATCATCTTTAAACTCAAAGAATACAGCAGGATTCATTTTCAAATCATATATAATAAAAACTATAGGATCAGATAATGATTCAGACTTAGCTCCAAACCCCACCATCTTGTTTGGTTTTCTTCCATCATTCAAAAAATACTTCTGAATAAACAATTTTCCATATGTCTTAAATTCTTCCATATCTATCGAAGGATGTTTCTTTATTGACTTAATTCCAGGAAGTGTTTGATTATTGAAATTATGAGCTATAGCTTTAAGATCCATATTTATTATCCTCTGCTTTTCGTGATGGATACTCGTTTATAATTTGTTCTAAAATAATAGAAATATAATTAATTAAAGAGAGGATAATCATGACTATCATTTACTGTAAAGAAAATAGTATATGTATTCATCATAACTTTTGTGCTATAAGTACAATAAGAGTAAAATCACCTTTATGCCCATGTCTTAATTGTTTAATAAAATCTATGTGTAAAAAAATATGTCAAGAAAGATTAGATCTATTTAATACTTATACTACTAATATAGATACATTCAAACAAAAGTATCATCATGAAGACTATAGCAACTTGTAAAGAAGAATGTTTCCAGAAACCATGGTGTATATTAGCTATATATACTGAATACTTTGTTAGTATGGATTTCATTTGCCCGTGTTCTATATGTTTAGTAAAGGGTGTATGTAGAAGGAGATGTGAAGATAGAAAGGGATTAACTGGGAAGGTGGTCATTAAAGCTAAAGAAATTCAAAGTAGTAAATGCCCAAATTATTAGTTAAAGGAGATCAAATGACTAAAATCGAAAAACTAATATCTCTAACCAGAGATGATATTATGTATGTTTACTCAGGCAAACAGTATGCATGTTGTTGTGGTTGCAGTGGAACTTACAGATACAATTCAAAACACATAAGGGAAGGTAGTATAGACCGTGGTTATGCAGTAAGTCCAGATGAAGTGAATAACAGACAAGTGATGAAAGTCCTTAACATAATAAAGAAGAACTCAAACTTATTAGAAGAAGACTTAGATGAATCTTCATTTTCTGTAACAGTTGATAAAAGGTTATATATGATTAAAACTATATATATTAATAAGTGAACATAAACATTAACCATTCTATTTTTAGGAGGGTATGTAATATTAGAAACCAAATTAACTTATTAAGGAGAAAATATGAAAAAAGGATTATGCGGTTATTATCCAAAAACTACTTCACTAGAATCAATGCGTAAAATCTCAAGTTTATGTGAGCCAAGGCAATCAGATCAGTTTGAATTTGAAGATTGTTATAACAAAAGGAATTGGAGAAGTGATTGCGTTCATAAAGCACGACCAGTATGGAAAACATGGGAAGATGTTCCAGGGCATCAGAAAGAGTTACGGCACTACAAATCAGAATACTATAGAACTCTTTGTGGTGCAGATCAGAAAGGAGGATATATATTTCCTTATGCTGGTCATATGAATACATTTACTCTCACGAAATCTGAGATCACATGCAAAGCTTGTCTTAGCAAAATAATTTTAAAATCAAAGGAGAATGTATGAAAGGAGGGTATAAGTACAATAAAAACTGGAGACTGAAGCATCCCGAAAAGCGTAATGACCAAAAAGATGTTTACTTTAGCAAAACTACTTATACAGGTTCTTTCAATAGAAGAAATCCAATAAGGCAAGAAGAGGATATCTTGATATTGGAACATTCTATTCCTGACACAGAATTGCACAAAATTATTGGTAGGTCAGTTAGGGCCATTCAAGTGAGAAGGCATAGATTGAAGTATGATTTAGCCAAGGGATCTATGGTAGTCAACAACTTGGTTAATGGCAATTAACAAAAGAAAGGAGGTCTATATGACTCCTTTTTTTATTTTTCCCAAAAATTATAAGGAAGAGCAACAGTAATGTTATATTCTCCATTTAGTAATTCAGTTACAATATATTTAACTTTAACTTTTTTACCAGATTTTTTATAAACTATTCCATAAGGAACTAATTCCCATTCGATTTGAAAATACGGGCCATATCTATCTTCTAATGCAATTCTATGCCCTTTTAAACTTTTAACTCCATTTACTTCCATCCACCCATAGTCATTTTCTTCATGAATTCCTTTTAGCGAATTCATAGTTTTATTCTTTGCTTCATTATAATGACTTTTAAGAAAGTTTAATAATTCTTTCCATTCTTTTTCTGTTTCAGCACCACCATCTAATTTAAATGTATCTCCGTGGATATTAATATTTGATGGTATAGATATATCTTCATGTATGTATTTTAGATATGAGTTAATGTTCATAAATAGAAATCTCCCTTATAGTGTTGTATGAATTTGTTCTATAATTTGGTGCAATTGGGGATTATGGTTATATTCTATAGATTAGAATTAGGGTTTAGACACCAGATTGGTTTAGCATTTTGAGATTTTAGAACTATAGATAGATTAGGTTTAGGGTTTAGGGTTTAGGGTTTAGGGTTTAGGGTTTAGGGTTTAGGGTTTAGGGTTTAGGGTTTAGGGTTTAGGGTTTAGGGTTTAGAAAACAGATTGGTTTAGCATTT
>Ga0315288_10008849_pt1 | contig 12693 bp, 18 predicted proteins | sample YL17G11_20_MG_FD_203454 | JGI IMG/M metagenome (GOLD analysis project Ga0315288, IMG submission 203454) | Sediment microbial communities from Yellowstone Lake, YNP, Wyoming, USA - YL17G11_20 | ecosystem: Environmental > Aquatic > Freshwater > Lake > Sediment | place: USA: Wyoming | collected...
ATCTTATTAAAGACCTTATTAATCAATACAAGTTCTGTGTAATTTCTGATCAGGAGCAAGAAGTATATAACGCAGAAAATTTCCCGTCATTTGTTAAATGGCTTGGTGATTGGCAAGAGGTGAAGGTATAACATGAAAACACCACATAAACATGCAGAGATTATTAAGGCTTGGGCAGATGGACAGGATGTTCAGATTAATTTGGGTGATGGGTGGGAAGATATCAATTACCCAAATTGGTATGCTCAATTCGATTACCGTGTAAAACCCGAGCCTAAGAAATATCGTGTTGCTCTGGTAAATATGTCAGACAATATTGAATACCCCTTGATTGTCTTGTCGGATCGTATAAATAGTTATACGGGTTTTATCAAATGGCTCACAGAAGAATTTGAGGTGGAATAATGAAGCTCTGTGTAATCTTCCCTGAAGTCTGTAAAGAGTCTGCCAAGTTGTTAGCAGATAACGTTAAGGCATTCAGGTCCAACCCTTACGCCGCTAACCGTACAGATTATACTGATTTTAATTTTGTATTCAACTTTGGATGTACGAAGGATATTAAATATAAACGCATCATCAACAAGCCATCCTCTGTGAAGCTATGTGTAAATAAGATTGACACGTATAAGGTGCTTAAGGATAATAAAATTCCAACGGTATCATACGTATTAAATCAGAAAGATGTCCCACAATCCTGGAACTGGGTGGTATGCCGCGAGAAGGTAAATGGACGTAATTGTGAAGGTGTTCTTATTACACGCCCATACGACTTAGTAGAGAACTGTCCCCTATATACAAGGTTCTTTCCACACGATGAAGAATATCGCATTGTTGTATTCAATAAGAAGGTCGTGGCTCGATTTAAAAAGGGGAAGGGACAGGATGGCCTCAGGGAGCTTATAGAAATGCAGCCACAGGGCTTTAAAGAGATTGACGAGGCATGTGTGAAAGCTTGCGAAGCATTAGATATTGATTATGCTGGTGTAGATGTGCTATGTAAGGAGACAACAGGAAAATATGTTGTGCTTGAAGTGAATTCTGGTGGTATGTTAAATGAAGAAGTTCTCCCAGCAATTGTTAATTACATTCAAGGATTGAAATAGCCTTGTCGATTTTAAGTAAAGATCAAATATATTCATGTGTGGTAACAATTAATAGGAGAATCACACATGAAAAAAGATTTGAATAAGATTTTGAGCTTTACAGATAAAGATGAAAACGGTTGTCTCATATGGAACAGGTGTTTAAATAGCGATGGCTATCCCAGGGCTCTCATTGATAAAAACGAAAATACAAAAGTGCACAGGGTTGTCTATGAATTATTTAATAAAGAAGAACTAGGAAAATACGTTGTAAGGCACAGTTGCGATAATCCCAAATGTATTAACCCTGAACATTTACTAAAAGGAACCCCATTAGAGAATATCCAAGACAAAAACCTAAGATCTGGAAACGGTATGGCAAAACTAACTAAGGATCAGGTTAAAGCTATCCGTTCACTATTAAATGACTTTTCTAGAAAACAGTTAGCAGAAATGTTTGGTGTAGATAGTAGAACTATTTCAAGCATTATTCTTTTTAAACATTGGAAACACGTACAATAGTACGAAGGAGATGGTAAAATTTGTGGATTAATCGGAGTAGCTGGCCCCCTTACACAGCCTAAAGAACAAGTTATACGTACTCTTCTCATTCTTGATTCTCTTCGGGGAATTGACAGCACAGGGATTGCTGTTGTTAGCCGAAGTAATGAGCTTAAGATTGCTAAGACGTTAGGTGATCCTTATAATCTGATTGATACACCTAATTACAATAAAGCCTTAAATGGGGTGAATTCAGTGATCATCGGTCACAACCGCTGGGGCACTGTTGGCGGTAATTCTAAAGCCACCGCCCATCCATTCGATGTAGGTGATCTTGTTGGGGCACATAATGGCACACTTACGAGTAAATGGCGACTCAAGGACGCAAATTGTTTTAAGACAGATAGTGAGGCAATGCTTAACAGCATCCAGGAGATTGGTGTCAAGGAGACATTGAAACTTTCCGAGGGAGCATGGGCACTTGTCTGGTATGATTTCAGAGACGGCTCAATTAACTTCCTTCGCAACAAAGAGAGAAGCCTTTATTTTGTAACAGATATGGACGGATGCCTGTTCTGGGCATCTGAGGAATGGATGCTTTCGGTATCACTTTCTCGTCATGGCATTAAGCATAATAAGATTCACGAGGTTCCTGTAGATTCTCACATCCGTTCAGAAATCTCACCTACAGGTGCTTTGTCTAAATTCATTGTTGTAGAAGCAAAAGCAGAAAAAATTATTCCTCAGAATACCTATGCGTATTCTGGAAAGAAGGTGGAAACAGATGTAAAGTCCCCTTTTCCATTCGCAGTCTCTTTAGAAAGCAAGGGGGATAATAAATATGAAGGTAAACGAGATGTAAAGCTGGAGATTATGGGCAGACGGACAGACAACTCCGGTGCCAGCTACTTAACTTGCTTTGATCCTGAGGAACGTTCAAGAGTAGTTCGTCTGTATTATTTCTCTAAGACTGACCCAGTTGAGACATGGGAAAATCAAGACATCATTGCAAATATCGGAAAACTCACCAAGGATAAGCATACAAATCAGTTCTTCTATAAGATAGTTCATTCGTCTGTAAAGCCTGCTGGAGAAATCTTTATTGATCAGAAGTATAAAGATCATAAAGGGAATATGCTTTCTGCTGAGAACTGGGAAAAGAAATATCCATCTTGTGCATGGTGTATTTCCCCTGTCACTGCTGGAGAGGAAAATGTTCTCACTACTGAGGGGGAGGTGATTTGCCCACATTGCAGTAAAGACCATTCTGTTTTAGAACATATCAAAATCGCTCACTAACCATATTAAGGAAATATCATGAACATTCTTGTCGGATGCGATCCAGAACTTTTTGTTAAGAAGAACGGAACCTTTGTCTCTGCCCACGGCCTAATCCCTGGAGACAAGCTCAATCCTATGAAGGTTCCTAATGGAGCTGTTCAAGTGGATGGCATGGCATTGGAATTCAATATTGATCCTGCCTCATCTGAGGAACAATTCCTTTTCAATGTGAAGGACGTTTTAAACACCATGAAGAATATGGTTCCAGATATGGAGGTTGTTGCTTCTCCTGTCGCACATTTCGACAAGAAGTATTTTGATACGCAGCCAGAAGAATCGAAGGTGTTAGGTTGTGACCCTGACTATGATGCTTGGCAAATGAGAACGAATGAGAAGCCAGATTGCAACATCCCTATGCGAACAGCCAGCGGTCATGTTCATATTGGCTGGACAGAAAATCAGATTATCGAAGACCATGATCATTTTGTAACGTGTGCTGAGGTGGTACGTGAGCTTGACTACTATCTTGGCCTTGCCAGCCTTCAGTTTGACGAGGATCAGGAACGACGCTCTATGTATGGTAAGGGTGGATGCTTCCGTCCTAAGTCTTATGGTGTGGAATATCGTACACTCTCTAATGCCTGGCTTGCTTCAGACGATTTAATCAAATGGGTGTTCCGTACAACAGAGACGTGTATTAAGAACTTCTTCTCCGGTAAGCGCCTGCAAGATAAGTATGGAGACATCTCCGAGATTATCAATACGAACAACAAAGAAGAGGCAATGAAAATCATTCAGGCGGAGAACCTAGAAGTTTGCTATGCTTAACATTTCTGTATCTGATTTAGAGACAATGTATCTAGAGACCGTGTGTTCTCTTGATAATCAACTTATTTATTTCAGAGAAATACTGCCTGATAAAACATTTCGATATCGGGATAAGGATTCGAAAGAACATCTTATCTCTTTTGATAAAGAGGAAGACCTGCCAAAAGCACCTAAGCTCCCATATTATCTCAACGTAGAGGGTAAATACTGTGTTCAAATTGTTAGGAAGCCTGGCAGATCCCTCAGACAGGGTGTTTGTGAGGATAACACAGAAATTTCCATGGTAGGTTTGGGAAAAAGATTAACAGTTTTGGAGAACACGGCTTTCTATTTAGCAACGTCCACGTTATTAAAACAAATATCGTATCCATCATTCAAAGATGCCATGGTAATTTTTGATAAAGACAAAATTTCCAGTGTAGCAATTGATAGACAAATCTGTTTGACAGTAGATGGGTTTGTTTTCTACAAAGGAGAAGGGATTGGAAAATGGGAAGAAGATGGATTCATTCTCACCGAAAGCGGTTTAAATGTTAAAAGGCACAACAAATGTCTACAGTGATTGAGCTTCTTCGTGTAAAGCTTCGTAAGGTTGTTGGGGATTTCGGTATTGAGTTGGAATGTGAGGGGCAGGGGCTTAAGTTTATTAGTGATGTTAACTGGGCGACCGTTAAGGACGGATCATTGCGGGGGTCCTTCCCTTCAGAAGCTGCTGAATATGTCTCTAAGTTGCGATATGTTAAAGGTGCTTATACTTCCCTTAAGGTGACACGTAATAAGGGACACCCCCATATTTCTAAGCTGTTCAATTTCTATTTGAAAGACTCAATCATTAAGAAGTCTATTAGAGCAAGCACACACGTTCACGTTAACATCCAACACCTAACACATACAGAGCTTTGTAATTACATTTACATTCTTATCCTCTTGGAAGACAGCCTCCTTAAGCTGTCAGGGGAAACAAGAATTGGTAATCGCTTCTGTCTGTCAAGCAAGGAGGCTGTAGGCTTCTTTGATGGAGTGAATGTGTTGTTCAAGAATAGGCTGGAGGAAGTTACCCTGTCTCAAGATCAATTCAAATATGCTGTAATTAATCTCGCCACTATCTTTCGATATGGTACAGTGGAGATTCGCTCATTAGAGGGATGTTCTGATGTTGTTAGGATTACACGTTGGGTTAACCTATTGGTTGCTTTACGTGAGCTTTCCAAGAAATATAAGAACCCTTTACATGTAATGGAGGATCTCCAAGACTTCAAGAAATCTAAAATCCAGGACATTGTTAAGAAATTTCCTGAGCTTCTTGGTGTAGGTGTGGAGAATGATATTCTCTATGGAATTTCTTATTCATGTAACGTTCCATATTCTTTTAAAGAACGTGTTGAGAAGCCTACTCCTGAAACTGCTGTTAACGCTTTCGAGAGGATTTTAGGAAAGCTGAGGTTGAACGAAGACATGGTGCTGTAATGGATGACCGTTTTATACTTTTTGAGGCAAATGCGGGAATCCCTTTTGAGAACGAGGTAATTAATGAACTCTAAAAAATTACAAGATCTAATGTTTTTTCTACACTATGTATATCAATATAGTTCATTAGATGCTGAGGATAACCTTTTAGAGCTATACACATATTTACAATCTCATTTAAAAGAGCTGAAGGAAAAAGAAAAGAAGGTCCCTGCATTATTGAAAGGAAACAATGACACAAAGTAGATGTGTAGAGAAGATCGGAAGTATTCAGGTGTTCCAGAAGCCAGACGGAACATATGACGCTTATGACTTCGCTACAGGAGAATACATTGCTGACCCGTATAAGAATAAGCCAGAGGGATATGTCCCAGTAAAGCTAACGAAATCTCCTGAGCAAATTGCTGAAGAGATACGGGAGATAACTGAAGATTATAAAACAGTAGCCCTTCCAGAAAGAAAGCTTAGCAAAGAATCCTTAGAATACTTCGGTGTTAAAATAGGGGTTTCAGAAAGGGACGGTATCACGCCTGTCACACATTATTATCCTTATTACGGTAAAGATGGGCTTTCTGGATATAAAGTACGTTTGATTGAGAATAAACGTATGTGGGCTGTTGGTTCCACAAAGAATACAAAATTGTTTGGCTGGGATCAGGCTGTAGCTGCTGGTTCCAAAAGACTATTCATCACTGAAGGAGAACTAGATGCAGTGGCTTTATACCAAATTTTTAGAGATGCTAACAGGGGTGGTGTTTATGCTGATCTTCTACCTTCTATTGTTTCTCTTCAAAATGGAGCAGGTGGGGCAGTCAAATCTCTCAGCACAGCAGCAGAAGCAATTAGAAAAACATTCTCTGAAGTTGTTCTTGTCTTCGACATGGACGAGCCTGGCAGGAAAGCTGTCGAAGAAGTTCTCAAAATCCTCCCAGAAGCCTTAGTAGCTTCTCTTCCTGAGAAGGATGCTAATGAATGTTTGATTAAAGGGAAGAGCAAGGCTTGTCATGCTGCATGTCAATTTAAAGCAGCACGGCCTAAGAATACAAGGCTGGTCCTAGGAGACGAACTACATGAGGCAGCTAAGGAACCCCCTCAGTATGGTGTTTCATGGCCTTGGAAGCACATTACAAAGGCTACACGGGGTATTCGTAAAGGGGAGACTATTTATATCGGGGCCGGGCAGAAGCAAGGGAAGAGTGAGATTGTTAATACATTGGCTGCCCATTGTATTAAGGAACACGGCTGGAAGGTGTTCCTAATTAAGCCTGAAGAATCCAACAAGAAAACATATAAGCTAATAGCTGGGAAGCTTGTAGGAAGGATTTTTCATGACCCTAATATCCCCTTTGACGAAGAAGCCTATGAAGAGGCGGGAAAACATCTTCATGGTAATCTTTACATGCTTAATTTATATCAACACATTGGTTGGGAAACCTTAAAGACTGATATTAGGCAGGCTGCAGCAGCAGGCTGTGAAGCAATCTTTATTGACCCTATTACTAATTTAACGAACGGATTAGATGCAGCATCCTCTAACACAAAACTCCAAGAAATTGCGCAGGAGCTTAGTAGTATGGCGCTTGATCTGGACGTTGTTATTTTTATCTTTTGTCATCTTCGTAACCCGGATTCTGGCGTCCCTCATGAACGTGGTGGTGAAGTCCTTTCTTCCCAATTTGCCGGATCGAGGGCAATGGCAAGATCCTGTAATCTTATGCTTGGTTTGGAAGGAAACCGTGATCCAAATCTTAGCCCTGAGGAAAGAAATCTAAGAACCCTTGTCTTGTTGGAGGACAGAGAGTTCGGAGAGACAGGGCGGTATAAGCTTTATTGGGATAAGAATACAGGTCTTTTTAATGAGGTGTGAAAATGAGTATTACTAAAATTTATCACGTAGTTGTTGATATCTATGAAGACGTTTACAGAGCTTTTGGTGATTCAGAGGAGTATACTAAGCGTGTCCTTGATGCCATAAAGGGGAGCCTTATTTCAGGGCAGAATTCATACTATCTTGTGGAAGAGTGGGCAGAATTTGAGAGTTATGCTGAAGCAGTAGCTTGTAATAAAAAACTAATGGATATGAATTATTATTTCGCGCATAAGCTTAAGAAGTAATGTCGAACAACATTAAGAAAAATTATATATGACTATTCCTGTAATTAAAAAACATTTCATTGATAACAGGGACACCACCGTCAAGAAGATATCTTTTCGTATGGGCTCCCCAGAAGCTGCTGAAGACGTTGTGCAAGAGGCTTATTATAGGGCTCTACGCTATTACGATTCTTATAATGAGGCACGCCCTTTTAATAATTGGTTTAGCGTCATCTTACGTAATTGTGTAGCGGAATATAAGAACATAGAAAGAGGCCATCCTAAGCAGCAAGAAGAGGATGAAGATAAAGAAGAAGCTATTGCTCCACAGTCATTGTATTCGGATTATTACAATGAGATTATTGAGCTGATTCAGACAAAGAGTGCTATTCAGATTGAGATATTGAATTACTTCTTTATCAATCACTATACTGTGTTAGACATCTGTGCTATTACCAATTATAATTATAAGCAGATACATCAGGTGATTCAGCGATTTAGAAATGAATTAAAGGAGATATATAAATGACTGTTTATGAGGTATGTTTTAATATTAATTACTTACCGCACCAATCCTATGGTTTTTTCTTAAATAGGGGGGCTGCTGAAAAGAAATGTAAAGAACTAATCTCCACAGAGTTGTTCGAGTGTCACCACGACGACTATTTTGTTGAAGAGCATGTAGTGAACACGGATTAAAATGAAAATAGGAACAGCGGACTTAGAAGCAGATGGGTTATTAGATACTGCCACTCAGGTCTGGTGTGGAGTATTTAAGGACGATTCGGGAGATGTAAATAGATTTAAGCCTAATGAGATAAAAGCTATGTTACGTCATATGGACAGTTATGACGTATTGAAAATGCATAATGGTATTGGGTATGACTGGCCATTGTTAGAAAAGCTTTACGGCTATAGATATGAGGGGAAACGAGTAGACACGCTTATTATGTCTCGCCTGTTAAACCCTAAGCGTCTTGTTCCGTTTAACTGTCCTAACAGGAACATAGGCCCTCACAGCGTAGAAGCTTGGGGCTGGAGGGTAGGCCGAGGAAAGCCAGAGCATAATGACTGGAGCAGGTTCTCTGATGATATGTTACATCGCTGTACAGAGGATGTAGAGATTCAAGAACTAATCTATAAAGCCCTTATGCAAGAGGCCAAGGAATCTTCTGGAGACGGTAGAAGTTGGGGAGAAGCATTTAAGCTTTCTTTCGAGCTATTCACTAACCTACAGAAGCAAGAAGAATATGGCTGGATTATTGATAAAGAGCATTTAAACAAGTGCATCTCTCAATTAACAAAATGGATTGAAAGGATTGACAGGGTAATCATTCCAAGATTGCCAAACATATTAGAGATTAATGAAACAAAAGAAAACAATCAATATAAATATGTCAAAAAACCTTTCCTCAAAAGTGGGGGGTATGCCCAAGGGACTAGTAGCTGGATTCTTGATTCTAATCTTGACCCTCTTAGTCGTCCCGTGGGTGGGTGTTTTAGTAGGATTGGCTTTAGAAAAGTAGATTTAAATTCTGGAGCTGAAACTAAAGACTATCTCCTCAAAATGGGATGGGAACCTTTAGAATGGAATACAGATGATAATGGAGACCGCACATCACCTAAACTCTCTAAGGAAGATCCTTTTGAGGGTTTATCAGATAAAGTTGGAAAGATCGTTGCCAAACGAGTACAGTGTCGTCAGCGACGAAGCGTTCTTGAAGGACTATTGGAAGCTTCAGAAGGATCTTTATCAATTTCGTCGAGAGTTAATACGCTTGCTGCAACAGGAAGGGCTACTCACCGAGGGATTGTCAACATACCTAGAGCTTCTAGCTTCTACGGAAAACAAATGCGTAAGGTATTTACATCTAGAGATGGATGGTGCCTTGTTGGAACCGACTCTGATGCCTGCCAGCTACGAATGCTTGCAAGCAGAATGGGAAGCCAAGCATACATTGACGCAATAGTAAATGGGGAAAAATCAAAAGGGACAGATAATCATTCATTGGCCGCGAAGATCGGGGAGATTGAGTCTAGAGACGTTGCGAAGAATGTTATGTACTGTCTGTTGTTCGGAGGAGGAGATGTTAAACTTGCTAAAACAGCCAGAAAACCGGCAGGCTCTGGAGCAACTCTTCGGGAAAAACTATATAAAGGGCTGGACGGACTGGGTACGTTGGTTGATACGTTAACTAAAGAGTGGCGCAAGACAGCTAAGAAAAGATATAACGCTAAGTTTAACAGGATGGAACATTATAACGGATACATCACAGGGGTTGACAAGCGACCTATTCTTGTTCCGTTTGAACATCAGCTCTTAGTGTATCTTCTTCAGTCTGATGAAGCAATTATGATGAGTAAGGCTTACAACTTTATGTGGGAGAGGCTGTCAGCTAAATATAAATTCAAGAAGGATTTTGGTATTGTATGTTGGATGCACGACGAGGTTAATGTAGAGTGTCGTATTGAAATTGCTCAGGATGTAGAACGTATTACTGAGCAATGTATTACAGACGCTGGGAAATTCTATAATATGCTCTGTCCTCATAAAGGGGATGGGAAAATTGGTAAAAATTGGTACGAGATTCACTAAGGAATAAATATGGCACTTAACGCAAAAACAGCAGGTAATTCGCAAGGCCCTAAACAAGACAATCTGGAGCCGGATGTATATCCTGGCCGTCTTGTTCAGATTATTGACTATGGCCTGCAAGCACAGAAGCCCTACCAAGGTAAGGACAAGCCCCCAGTAAATGTTGTCGGCTTCACATATGAGCTGGTAACTGAATTTATGAAAGATGATGATGGCAATGATATTGAGGATAAGCCTCGTTGGATTTCTGAAACGATGCCTCTGCATAATCTGAAAGCAGACAAGGCTAAGAGCACACAACGATATAAGGCTTTTGATCCTACAGAGCAATATGATGGGGATTTTGTTCAATGTCTAGACACCCCCGTAAACATCATTGTCACTCATAATAAGCAGGGAGATAAGCTATACGTTAACGTAGGGGATGTTACATCAATGAATGCTAAGAAAGCCTTGGCATGCCCTGAGCTGAAGAACCCTGCTAAGTATTTCGATCTTGACGCCCCAGATATGGACATCTTTAAGTCCCTGCCTGAATGGGTTCAGAAGAAGATTTGTGAGAATCTGAATTTCAAAGGGAGCCCTCTGGATAAGCTGCTTAATGGGGCGCCTGAGAAGAAAGTCCCTAAGCCTGTTAAGGCTAAGCCTGAGGCGGATCAGGAAGATGAAGACATCCCTTATTGATAAGAAGCTCACAGCTCTTCTGGACGGAGACATTCTCTTATATGAGGTGGGCTTCGCTTCGGAAGTAGCTAGTGAGGGAGTGCCCTCCTTCGATTATGTCAAGGACATGGTAGATAGTAGGATTCAAAACATATGTGCCCTAGCCGGGGCACATTTCCCCCCTGTTGTATATTTGACAGGTAAGGATAATTTCCGGTATCAGATAGCTAAACGTCAGCCTTATAAACAGAGGGCCGGTAATAAGCCTTTCCATTACGGAAACATTAAGGCATATCTAAAAGGCAGATATAATGCCGAATGGGTTGATGGACTAGAAGCAGATGACCTTATTGCTATTCATCAGACAAAGGAGATGAATGATGACGGAACTAGCAACACTATTATTTGTACAAGAGACAAAGACCTACGAGCTGTTCCGGGATGGCATTATGGTTGGGAGATTGGAAATCAGCCATCCTTTGGCCCCGAGCTTGTTACGCCTTTGGGGCGACTTTCATACAACGCCGAGCGAGGGAAATTGGAAGGAGCTGGAATGCTTTTTTTCCTGTCCCAATGCTTGACAGGTGACCCAGTAGATAGTATCCCCGGCATCCCTCGTGTCGGGGCCGCTAAGGCATTTAAAATCTTAGACGGTAGTCAGACATACGAGGAAGGATTTAAACGTGTCCTAGGGGCTTATAGAGCCTTCTATGGGGATGCTGCTGAGGAGATGTTATTAGAGCAAGGACAACTTCTCTGGATGACCAGAGAACTGAATGAAGATGGTAGCCCTAAACTATGGAGATTTATTGAAAAAATACAACAACGGCCAATGGACACAAGCCCGTTATAATTCATTCGTTAAGGGAGCTTTACGTGCAGCAAGCCAGAGATGGCCCCCTAAGTATTCTGTATTAGCTAAGGCATTCACTAAACGTAAAGAGAACAAAACTACAGGAAGACTCGCTAAGCATTTTAGATGCAATAAATGCAAAGAAGAGTTTCCACAGAAAGAAGTGGAAGTAAATCACATCGTTCCTGTTGTTCCTCTATCTGGCTTTGATTCCTGGGACAGGGTTATTGAAAGGCTCTTCTGTGAAGAAGATGGGCTAGAGGTGGTATGTAAGCCCTGCCATAAATCCATTTCTAAAGACGAAAACATTATTAGAAAGAGTAAATGAACGAATTCAAAGGCTATTCATTGTTTAACGATATTGAAGATAGTAACCTCCGCTCACGTAATCGTGGTGTAATCTTAGCTAACATTGCTGAGGACCATACAAAGAATAGGAAGATTCACGCTAAGGGTGTTTCCCTGATTCTGGGATACTACATGGAGCTTCCTGAGTCTGAGCGTCAAGCTGCACGGGATGCGTTTAAGAAGAATATGGAGGAGCGTGGATATGCAACAGCTTGAGATTTTCCCTAAAAATGAAAAAGATCCAACAGGCGCTGATCCTCATTCAAAGGGGGCTAAGCTGGATGCAGGAAAGACCCCTGTATTCCAAGGGCTCTTTGACTACTTCCCCAGAGCCTGCCTCCATGTAGCAGATGTCAGTGATGTCGGTGCTCAGAAGTATACGTGGAAGGGATGGGAGTCTGTCCCTAACGGATATACACGTTATTCAGATGCCCTTAGTAGACACCTGCTTAAGAAGGGGATTGAGGGGGATTTTGACAACGATACAATGATGCTCCACGATGCACACATTGCTTGGAATGCTTTAGCTGTTCTAGAGCTTAAACTTAGAGAGATTGGGTATGAAGACATCTAATATCGAAGTAGGGTATGTAAACCACATGGGGGATGACCTTAGTGTAGTGAATGCCGCCAGGGTGAGCTTTCATAAGGAGAGTGAGTATGAAAAGAACGGTAAATTTGGCGGGACAGATACGGACATTTCTGATAAAGACGCTAAGTTAATTAAATACCTCGCTAAACACAAACACTTTTCCCCGTTCAATCATGCGTTTATTACGTTACGTATTAAAGCCCCCATCTTCGTAGCAAGGCAGCTTGTTAAGCATAAGTTTATGCCTTGGAACGAAGTGAGCCGTAGATATGTGGATGAGGAGCCTGAGTTTTATATTCCAGATGCTTGGAGGTGCAAGGCGGATAATGTAAAACAAGGAAGTAGCAACATCCCCCATCACCTCTCTGATCAATATAGTGGCCGACTT
>Ga0315288_10008853_pt1 | contig 12692 bp, 9 predicted proteins | sample YL17G11_20_MG_FD_203454 | JGI IMG/M metagenome (GOLD analysis project Ga0315288, IMG submission 203454) | Sediment microbial communities from Yellowstone Lake, YNP, Wyoming, USA - YL17G11_20 | ecosystem: Environmental > Aquatic > Freshwater > Lake > Sediment | place: USA: Wyoming | collected...
CAACGTAAACGTAAAGGGGTCACTTAATGAGATTGTAGCTATCCCTTGACCCAAAAGGAATAGTTGAAGCAGTTTGGGTTGGGGAATATAGAAATGACTCCGCGCACAACGTGGGGCTAAATAGGTTCCTGTCGAATTTCTACGCTTTTGGCGTGAGCGTCCAGGCCTTCAGCCTCCGCCAAACGAATAATATCTTCAGCACTTTTGGCGAGCATTTCCCTATCGTATTCGATGATGCTTGTTGATTTAATAAAGTCGTTGGCGCTAAGTGCGCTGAAGAATCTTGCCGATCCGCCCGTAGGCAGCGTGTGACTCGGTCCAGCCCAGTAGTCACCTACCGCCACCGGTGAATAATCACCTATAAATATCGCCCCTGCATTTTCGATTCTGTCAGCGATTTTTCTGCTGTCCTGGCCGCATTGAACCTCTAAATGCTCGGCTGTGAACTCGTTAGCGTTTTCAACCAGGTCATCCATACTCGCAAAAACGGCAATGCCACTATGTGCTTTTAGGCATTCGATTGTTTCCCTAGACCGACTTAACTGGCCTACCTGCTTTTTAAGTTCTTCAAGAACACTGCTCGCAACTTTCTGGGAATTTGAAAAAACAAACGCACAACCAGGACTATGCTCGGCTTGGCTGAGCATATCGGCCGCCACCCAAGCTGGATTTGCTTTATCGTTTGCGATTATCAGGACTTCGCTTGGCCCAGCTATTGAATCAATGCCAACTGTCCCAAATACCAATTGCTTCGCTGTTTGTACCCACTGGTTACCCGGCCCAACAATTTTATCTACCTCCTTAATTGTTTTAGTTGAAAATGTAAGTGCAGCTATAGCCTGTGCACCGCCGATTCGATAGACTTCCCCAATTCCTAATTCGTAACAGACAGCCAAGATGACCGGATGAATGCTGCCCTCATATCTCGGCGGTGAAACGACGGCGATTTCCTTCACGCCCGCAACCTGCGCCGGTACTGCCGTCATTATCACGGTGGAAGGCAGCGGTGCCGACCCTCCCGGCACGCAAATGCCAACTCTTTTTATAGGTGTGTATTTTATACCCGGATGCTGGTTGGCCTTCTTATTGGCTATAAAAATTTCTTCCTGGTATTTCCGAACGTTCTTAATCGCTTGACGAATTGATGCCATAAGGTCGGTGTCAATTTCCTTATGAGCTCTTTCCAAATCTGCGTGTGAAATTCGGAACTGATCAGGCGTTAACTTAACACCATCAAATTTTTCGGTGTATTTTGCCAATAACTCGTCAGCTCTGCCTTCGTCTTTCACAAATTCATCAAGAATCTCTTCGACTTTTCGTCTGTTTTCGATATGAGGAGTACCCATACCGAAATGTGACAATCCGGCCTTTGAGTGGAGAAATTTACGCAACTTTTCTTTGAAATCCGGCTCTTGATATGAAATCAGGAGTTTATCGAGTTCGTGAGACACTGTCTTACCTTGTTTGTTGGTTTCTCTGTGTTGTCTGTGGCTAATTATATTCTTTTACCTGCCGAAGTTGCCGTGGCTGTAGACTCTTGTAGCTCTTTGCAGCAACAGATACTTATCGCCCTTATACTCGGTTATGATTCCGGCTATTTTCAATCGGATTTGGTCCGCCCGAAGTCCGCCTGTGGCGGATTGCAGTTCAGCCTGCTCCAGAACCTGGCAGGGCAGCAGCCGAAAAGTAGCCTGCTGCACACTTAGCCCCAGGCCGTCAAGAACGAACTCGGAGCGCGGCAGCGTCAATCCGCCATACGTAAGGCGGATTGGCGATGGTAGACCAGCCGAAATAAAGCCCGTTCTGTCAGCCAGTACATAATCCTGTTTTATGCTTTGGTGATTTTGGTCTTGGCTGTTCGGTTCTTCAGGCTGCCGGCGGTAGACGGTTGGCCTGTCGCTGAGCCGGTCGATTATCGCTTTCGGTATTGCTAACGTGCCGTTCGGGTCGTTAGCTGTGGGCTTCGGCATTATCTGTGCTGCTTGCGAGGTGTCCGCCAAATTTGCATCTGCCGGCGTCGCAAGGGCTGAATCCTTGACTTTACTAAGAGGCAAAAAGTAAATCGGGAACAAAAAATTCCGGCCTTTGTATTTTGTGACCCTGGCCCAGATTCTATAATCTTCGCCCAAACGCTCCTTCATATCAGCGGTCATTCTTTCGAGGGTCGACGACGGCAGTAGCTGCAGGCTTGTGTTGGCGCCGACGCGAGCTTTACCATCATTTACGTCCGAACTCAATAGGAAGGACCATACATCATTGCCGTCGGAGCTGCTCATTCTGCCGTCGACGCCTGTCAGGACAAACCCATCGTTCAGTAGGGCCTGGCTTGTTTTTTCCGGGCCAAATGACCCGGCGACAGAGCCGGTGCCCGCAAAAAGAGCCAAAATCAAGATTGCGACTTTTTTGCCCATAGCGTTAAATAATTAGCCTGTCAAAATGTTTTTTACCTGCTGGACCGTATCTGCAAGCTCTAAGTGCCGCCCACTATCGGGGTCGTCGGCAGCTATCAAATCCAGCAGCGGCTTCCAGAATCCGCCCACAAGTATAATCGGTTTGCCGCCTGGAAGAAAGCCTTTGTTTTTTAGCTCCCAGACCTTTGCCAGCTCCAGCAGTGTTCCTGTTCCGCCGGGAAGCACCACGTACGCCTGGCCCAGTTTTATCAGCGTGTCCAGCCTTTCATCGAGCGACTGGGCGGTGATCTGCCGGCTGACATACCTGTTGGCCGTGCTGGACTCAAACGCTGCGCAGGTAACGCCGATTGTTTTGCCGCCGGCCTCGGCTGCTCCTTTAGCCGCTGCTTCCATCGTTCCGCCGTACCCGCCGTTGGCGATGACGAAGCCCGCCTGAGCCAATATTTTGCCCGTTTCGTACGCCAGGGCGTAAGTCGGATCGCCCTGCTTAGCCCTGCCGGTTCCAAAAATAGTTATCGTTTTCTCACGCATTTGTCTTCCTGCGTGTATAGTTCAGAAGTCCACCCGAAAGCAGAATCTCCCTGTCCCTTTTGGACAGAGTCAGCTTGCCGACAAATTCAAGTGAGCGGGTTTTGTTGACAATCTGCACCTTGTCGGAATTTTCTATTGCCGTGAGCAGATTGCTAATCTGTAATTCATCGTCGAGCGAGATTTTATCGTAATCATTCGTCTGGGCAAATTCTACCGGCACAATGCAAAAGTTAATCAGATTGGCCTTGTGAATTCGTTCAATACTTTTAGCCAAAACCATCCGCACGCCTAAATACATCGGGCACAGCGCAGCGTGCTCCCGTGACGAGCCCTGCCCATAACTTTCGCCTGCGACGATGATGCCGGCGACGCCCTTCTTTTTTAAGTCAAGCGCCCGCTGGGCAAAGGTTGGTTTGCCTTGCTCATTAAAGCGATTGAAGACAAACTTTGCGTATTCCGGCACGTTGGAACGCAACTTCAGCAAAGGCCCAGCCGGCATAATGTCATCGGTGGTTATTTTATCGCCGCACTTAATAAGGACCCTGCCGTGCAGTTGCTCCGGCAGCGGCGCCGGCTGCTCCGGCACGGCAATCGTCGGGGCACGCCGGACTTTCGCCCTGGCAGCCTCTTCTTCACCCAGAGGCGGCTCTATCATATTGTCATTCACGATAAACTGTGCCGGCAATTCTATCTTGGGGTACTCGATCCCCAACAATTTGGGCAGGTCGCGTGGGTCGGTAATCCTGCCGGTCAGAACGGAAGCAACAGCCGTTTCCGGACTAACCAGATATACCTGGTCGTTTTTCGTGCCGCTTCTGCCGGAAAAGTTCCTGTTGAACGTCCGCAGACTTATCACTTGGTCAGCCGGGGAAAAGCCCAGCCCGATACAAGGCCCACAGCCCGATTCGAGGATTCTGGCGCCGGCTGAAATCATATCCGCCAACGCTCCGTTTTCCGCCAGCATATTCAGAACCTCCCTGCTGCCCGGAGCAATTGCAAATTCGACCATATTATTTACTCGCCTGCCCTTTAAGACTTTTGCCACCATCATCAAATCGGCAAAGCTGGAATTTGTGCAGCTACCTATCACCACCTGCCCGGTCTGGCGTCCGGCAATCTGCCGGACGGTCTTGACATTATCCGGCGAAGACGGACAGGCGGCCATCGGTTCGAGCTTGCTCAGGTCTATCTCGATCACGCGGTCGTATTCGGCATCGGCGTCGGCTGATAGTGGCTTATAATCCTTTTCGCGTTTTTGGGCGGCCAGAAACCTTCTGGCCTGCTGGTCGCTGCCGAAGATGCTGGTGGTTACGCCCAGTTCTGCTCCCATATTAGTTATGGTCGCCCGCTGCGGGATAGATAGAGTCTCGACGCCGTCGCCAAGATATTCTACCGCCCAGCCCACGTTGCCTTTTGTGGTCAGTATGCCGAGCAGTTTCAGGATAACGTCTTTAGCGGCTACCCAGTCTTTAAGCGCTCCGGTGAGTTTTACGCCCAGGACTTTAGGGCAGGTAAGGTAGAACGGCCCGCCGGCCATAGCGACCGCCACATCCAGGCCGCCCGCCCCGATACCGAGCGTGCCGATGCCGCCGGCGGTTGGCGTGTGAGAGTCACTGCCCAGAAGTGTCGCCCCGGGCTTTGCGAATCGCTCCAGATGCACCTGATGGCAGATGCCGCTGCCGGCGCGAGAATGATATACCCCGGACTTTGCGGCTATCGTCTGCAGATACAAATGGTCGTTGTGGTTCTCCGGTCCAAAGCCCGCAAGATTGTGGTCGATATAGCTGACGGATAAGTCGGTCTTGACCCTGCCGGCTCCCATTGATTCGTACAGCAAAAACACCGTCGTTCCGGTGGCGTCCTGTGTAAGAGTCTGATCGATCTTGATGCCAATCTGCTGCCCGGCTGTCAGTTTGCCTTCCACAAGGTGCTCGGCAAGTATTTTATATACAAGCGTTTGGCCCAATTTTGCGCTCCCTGAAAACAGGTAGCTAATCTAACAGAAATGCCAGGCTAAGACAAATCTGATTTTCCAGTCATACGTCAGGAAGGGCCAAGAGGTGCTGGATCGGCTTGAAAATAGAAAGCGGCCTTGCGCGCGATGCCACAAGGCCGCTTATTGCGCAGTTGGCCTGCTCGATCACCAATCGCGTACAACCAGGGCGGCTTTGCCCACGCAATACCGTTCTGCGTTTTTGATCTTCAGGTTATAAACCTTGCCGACCAGCGGTACTGCTCTTTTGGCAACGCTCTTGATGCCGACGGGTCCTTTTAACGACATTAGCTTCCAGCCGGCTTTGAGGTCTTGGACGGGAACCCACCGCTGCGAATCAAGCAGAAATCGGTGTGAACCGACCGCGCTGATGGAACCTCCGGTTTCAAGCGCAACGTCATAACAATCGAACGTTCCCTCGTGCTGTTCGATGCGTTCGATTTGCCGCAGCGATACCGGCTGGGCGGCAGCACTGGTCAGCCCGGCAGCCTCAAGTATGCTGACTTTTTGCCCTTGAGTAACCTGTGAGATCTCGACCGGTGCGCCATCCACCCAGACGAGCGTATCGGCGGGGAAGCAGAACCTGTCCTTTGTGCCTGCCGGGCCATCGTGGACCAGGAACGAGTCTTTTCTATCCTTGGGTTCAGTGGCGCCGACTACGGGTGCACCACCTAGTCTTATATCGCCGCCATTCCACCAGGTGTAAATGTTGTCGTCGTTGATGGCGCAGTAAGACCTTTTCTCAAAGAACACGTGACTGTCCATAAACAATACGTTCTGCCCGTCTTCCTGGTGAGAGACCGAGTTTCCGTACTTCTGCCGGTCTACGTTGGTGTCGGTGGGATTGAAATTCGCTATAGTCTTGGCCGACGCAGCGGGTGAAGCAAGCCACGGGCTGCGATCTCCCGCTACTGCCATGCCCGGTTCGCTGGATGTAGTCAGGGCATACAGACCGAACGGCATGTGATAGGTGTAGCTGCAGTGTGTCAGCGGCTCGATGCCGAAGTCCCAGCAGTCGATGAATTCCAGATTGCCGGCTCCGGTCTCGTTGGATAGCTTAAACTCCGACGTTCCGGAATCGCTCTTGCAGATGAACGACTTGGGTGTGACCTCGGCGTACTTTATTAGCAGATAGAAGCAGGAGCTGATGGTTGCCTTTCCGCCGGTGCCGTTTGCAGCCAGGCCATAAGCTAGGTTTCGGGTAGCGGCATTCCACACAACGGGGCTGCCCCAGACGCTGCCTCTGCCGCCGGCGCGGGGAAGCTCGTCCTCATAATCGTTGGCGTAGATCAGCATTGCCTTGCCGATGCCGGACAGATTTGTTCCGCAGACCATCCGGAAGGCAATTTGCCTGACCCTGGCCAGGGCGGGCATCAAAATGCCCATCAATAGAGCTATGATCGCAATCACGACCAATAGCTCGACCAGTGTGAAACCTTTCGTTTTCATTTTGTTTCTCCTTCACTTTGACGGAGATTCGCAACGCCGGCCATTCCTAATCGCACTCGATTTTGACTTCTGACGTATAAATGCGTTTTCCGGTGGTAAATAAAGCGCCGTAGCGTCTTTCGCGAATCTCCTTGGTTCTTGTTTTTTCTCGTCTAAGAATGGCCGGAGTAATTTCGCCAAGATCGCTTTCTACTGGTGGATTTCAAGGTATTGACTTTTTACGCCCAACTGTCCCTGATGCCGGCAGACTATCACGCCGGGCAATCGCTCTTCTGCGGGTAGGTTTGTATGACCAGATTAGGTTTGAGAAAAATATAATGGCAATTCGAACTATGATATTGTCTTCAAACCTACCTAATGTTTAGTACGTAAAAGAGCCGGTCAGGTTCTACAAATTTCTTTCAAAAATCCTGCCGCCTACGATGTTGCGGAGAAAGGCGGCCTTACGCCTGCCGCATAAGGCCGCCTGGATAACACAATGCTGACTCACATAGGTTAGCGTCCTACCGGCGGCGTTGTGCCTGTACCACCTCCGGGGCCGTCGTGAACCAGGAACGAGTCTTTTCTATCCCTAGGCTCGCTTCCGCCCACAACAGGTGCACTGCCTAGTTTTCTATCTATATCGCTGCCAGCCGGGGAGGTCCAGTAGGTGTAGATGTTGTCGTCGTTGATGGCGCAGTAAGCTCTTTTCTCAAAGTACACGTGACTGTCCATAAACAGGACGTTCTGACCGTCTTCCTGATGGGAGATCGAGTTTCCGTACTTCTGCGCGTCTATGTTGGTGCCGGCGGGATTGAACTGGCTAAAAATCTTGGCCGACGCCGCGGGCGAAGCAAGCCACGGGCTGCGATCTCCCGCCACTGCCATGCCCGGTTCGCTGGATGTAGTCAGGGCATACAGACCGAACGGCATGTGATAGGTGTAGCTGCAGTGTGTCAGCGGCTCGCTGCCGAAGTCCCAGCAGTCGATGAATTCCATGTTGCCGGCTCCGGTCTCGTTGGAGAGCTTAAACTCAGACGTTCCGGAGTCGCTCTTGCAGATGAACGACTTGGGTGTGACCTCGGCGTACTTTACCAGCAGATAGAAGCAGGAGCTGATGGTTGCGCGGCCGCCGGTGCCGTTTGCAGCCAGGCCATAAGCTAGGTTTCGGGTAGCGGCATTCCACACAACGGAGCCAGCGCCGCCCCAGACGCTGCCTCTGCCGCCGGCGCGGGGAAGCTCGTCCTCATAATCGTTGGCGTAGATCAGCATCGCCTTGCCGATGCCGGACAAATTGCTTCCGCAGACCATTCGGAAGGCAATTTGCCTGACCCTGGCCAGGGCTGGCATCAAAATGCCCATCAATAGAGCTATGATCGCAATCACGACCAATAGCTCGACCAGTGTGAAACCTCTCTTTTTTCTCATGATTCTTTCTCCTTGCATATAGTTGGGATTCGCAAGTGCGACCGTTCCGGAGCACATCGTGGCTCACGTTTTCTTGATAGATAAATGCCTTTTCCAGCGCAAACGCAAGACGCCAAAAGCCTACTTTTTTCTTGCGAATCCCCTTAATAACATACCAATTCCGCTCAAGAACGGTCGGCTCAAATTCATATAACGGCTTTTGTCAACAGCATTCATAGAGCCGTCTTCGTACGTGCTCAAAATATACCTGGGTTTTTAGACCAAGCTACAACCAAAAAGGTTTTATCGGCGGGCAGGTTTGCGGTATGAAATAAAAATCGAAATATGATAACGGTTTTATATTATGATAACGGTCTGGAACCTACCCGTTTCTAAGTCCAATAATAGCAAACCAAAAAATCTTTGTCAATCAAATTTCGTCAAATTTCACTAAGTTTCTTGAAAAAATTTTTGGTTCGCTTAGTATTTGGATTTTAGGCTCGGAATCGCAAGTATGGCTGCTCAAAAGAGTCTCGAAAATATAAAAAACCTGCTAAAAAAGCATCGCCAGAGCCATCTTCTGGCGTTTTGGGGCCAGTTGAATCAAGCCCAAAAGCAGAATCTGCTCAGCCGGATCGAAGAGCTGGATTTTTCGCAGATAGATAATTGGGTGGCGAATCTGGTCAAAAAAACGCCCGCTGCTGCCAGCCAGATCGATCTTATCCCGGCGCCATTTTACAGCGCCCATCCCACCGGCCAAGTGCAAAAACGCAAGTACAGCGAGGCCGTAGAGCTGGGCAAAAAGCTGATATCAGCCGGCAAGGTCGCCGCCCTGGTCGTAGCGGGTGGCCAGGGAACCAGACTGGGCTTTGAAGGGCCAAAAGGTGATCTGTCTATCAGCCCTGTCAAGAACAAAACCCTGTTTCGGTTGTTTGTCGAGTACATCGCCGCCGCATCCAAGAAATACCAGACTGTCTTACCCTGGTATATTATGGCCAGCCCATTGAATTACAGCCAGACCATCGAGGCTTTTCGCGTCAACGATTATTACGCCTTGGACCAAAACAATGTCTTCATCTTTGAGCAAGGTACGCTGCCTAATTTTAGTTTCGACGGCAGGATTCTGCTGGCTGATAAAGCCACTATCGCGTGCTCGCCGGATGGTCATGGCGGCAGCTTCAGGGCACTTCGCCGAAGCGGTGCGCTAAAGGATATGAAAAAACGCGGCATAGAATTCATAAGCTATTTCCAGGTTGACAATCCGCTGGTCAATATCTGCGATCCGCTTTTCATCGGCCTGCATGCGCTCGATAAGGCCGAGATGTCTTCAAAGGTCCTTACCAAGGCCTACCCCAAAGAAAAGCTGGGCAATTTCTGCCTGGTCGACGGCAAGGTAAAGGTCATTGAATACAGCGATATGCCCGACGAATTGGCGGAGAGACGAAAGCCTGACGGCTCGCTGGTCTTTGAAATGGGCAGCATCGCCATCCACATTATCAATCGCAGCCTTGTCGAAAGGCTAAACGAGAAGGGCTGTCCGCTGCCTTTGCACCGCGCGGTCAAACAGATTCCGCACATAGACGACAGCGGAAACCTTGTCGAGCCTGCTGAGCCTAACGGCATAAAGCTGGAAAGCTTTGTCTTTGATGCAGTGCCGCTGGCCTCAAAGTCGGTAATCCTTGAAACGCTACGAGAGCAGGAATTTGCCCCCATAAAAAACGCTGCCAGCGTGGATAGTCCTGAAACGGCAAGGCAGTTAATGGTTGGCCGGGCGGCTGACTGGCTCGAATCGGCAGGTGTCACCATCCCCCGAAAACCGGACGGCTCAGTCGATTGCCTTATTGAAATCGCACCCAGCTTTGCCCTTGACAAAGACGACATCAAGACAAAACTGCATCAGATACACCAAATCAAATCCGGCGACAAAGTCTACCTGGAATGACTAACGCTGTGCGAGATATGTTTTGAGCAATTGTCATTGCGAGCCCCAGTAAACTCGCGAGTGGCAATCGCAAACCTGCAAATGGTTTAGCGGAGTCTCGCAGGAATTCTCGGCCTGGCAATGATGAATTGTTGCCTATTTTCTGAGAATAATTCAATTGACAAAAAGTTGGTCGTCAAGTATATATAAATACCAGTGTTCCTTTGTATGAAGGCCGGCGGGGATGCGTATTTGTGTTGCCGGGTTCAACAAGGAGTTTTTAGAGGTTATGGGAAGGAGGAGGAGATGGCTCGTATTTGCTTTCTGGCGTTGTTAGTGGGGGTGTGCACAAGCGGCAGGGCGGCAATCATCCAATTTAGCGATTTCTCCAGCACGGAGGGGTTGCAGCTGAACGGAGAGGCCGTAGCGGTTAGCGCCACGGAGGGCCGGGTGCTTCGTCTGACGCCCAGCGACCCATCGCTAAAGAGAGGTAGCGTGTTTTGGGAAAACGCCGTCGATGTCACGGTCTTCAACAGCTTTTTCACGTTTAGCATCACCACCCCCAACACCGGCCCAACGGACACCGCTGGGCAGAAGGGAGCCGACGGATTTGCTTTCGTGGTTCAATCCGGCGTTGATGGGCCAGCCAGTCTTGGCGTTGCCGGCGACGGACTTGGGTACAAGGGTCTTCAGCCAAGTGCCGCTGTCGAATTCGACATCTGGCAGAACGTGACCGATGCGCCTAACCACGACCCATCATCCAATCACCTTGGGATGCTGGTCGATGGGGCGGTCGACCATGGAGCAGGATCGCCCTGGACGGCGGATGTGGCTTCCCCGTTTGACGACGTGGGCCTTTGGTATGCATGGGTGGACTACGATGGAACGACCCTGCAGGTCAGGGTGAACCAGACCGGAGAGTATCCGGCACAGCCGAATTTATCGCGTCCGCTTGACCTATCCTCGATCCTCGGTCAGCCGACGGCATACGTCGGTTTCGCCGCGGCAACGGGTTCCGGGTTGGCCGAGCAGCGGCTCGTAAGCTGGACCTATGTTCCGGAACCCGCAAGCATGACGATGCTCCTGATCTTAATGGTAGCGATGCGCCACGTAAGGCACCGGCCTCGACCGGCATAAAGCGTGGGCTGCCCGAGGCTTGCGTTTTACGGCATCTCGATCCATCTGTCACGAAGCACTAATCTACCTGGTGTAGAATCTGTACACGGTCACTGATGCGTACTTTTCGCCCGGCTTGAGAACAACAGAGGGAAAGTTCGGCTTGTTCGGCGAATCGGGAAAGTGCTGAGTCTCCAGGCAGAATCCGTAGTGCTTTTTGTAGGCCTTGCCGGCTTTGCCGATTACATCCATAAAGTTTGCGGTATAGAGTTGCACGCCCGGCTCAGTAGTGTGAACCTCCATCACCCGCCCACTGGTTGGCTCGTAGACTCTTGCGCACAGAGCCAACTTGCCGCCGCCGCTATTGAGCACGTAGTTATGGTCGTAGCCGCTTCCGACCTGTTTAATCCGGGCGCCGATTGACGTCGGCTTGGTAAAATCCAGCGGTGAATCCTTCACGCTGCGGATTTCACCTGTTGGTATCAGGCCCTCGCCGAAAACTGTGTACCTATCGGCGTTGAGCATAAGCTCATGCCCCAGAACATCGCCGTTTCCTTGCCCGGCAAGATTCCAGTAGCTGTGGTTGGTCAAGTTGACTATGGTTGTCTTATCTGTCTCGGCCTCGTAAGTGATTTTTAGCTCATCGTTATTGGTGAGTGTGTATGTCAGGGTGCAGGCAAGATTGCCAGGGTATCCTTCTTCGCCGTCCTTACTGAGATAGCTCAATCGAACAAATGCCTCATCGCCCTGGGCCTTTATGTCTTCGAGCTTCCACACGACTTTGTCGAATCCCTTTTTTCCGCCGTGGATGTGGTTAGGCCCGGAGTTAGCCGCCAGCTTATACTCGACGCCATCGAGCACAAACTTTGCCCCGCCGATACGGTTGGCGTACCTGCCGACCGTAGCCCCGAAAAACGCGCCTCTTTTGATGTACTGTTCGAGGTTATCGTAGCCTAATGTGAGGTCGGCGAGATTGCCTTTGCGGTCCGGCGTCTCCATCGAAACCAGTATCGCCCCGTAGTTAGTGATCCTGGCTTTCAGCCCATTTTGATTCGTCAGCGTGTACAAATCGACCGCCTGTCCATCGGGCATCTCGCCAAAAGACTTTGTTTTGGCACTCATTGCGCTTATCTCCCCACAGCCAAGCATAAATATTGCTGCAATCGCCCAACCCAGGCTGATCCATACTTTTCTTCTCATGTTATATTCCTTCCCCGAGCAGGGGGGCTGATCGCCCTTCTGGAATTACATGCTTTTGTGTCTTGCGTCCTTGCGTGAGAATTTAACCGCAGCCGGTCGCAGATGTCAAAAGCTTTATTCTCGCTCCGCGCGCAAACCGGCGATGGTATCGGAGGGTTGCCTTGCCTCGGTCCGGCAAACTAAATTTGGTGGCAGGACCGGCTAATTTCCTATGACCAGCGTGCCCGTTTAGCCCCCTGCTTCAGCAGGGGGTCCTATTGCCGGGTTCCACCGTTTTAATCGCACTCTGGTGCGGTACATTCCAGCCAGTGGGCCAACAGCACAGCAAGGTCAGCCAAATCAACGCGGCAGTCCTTGTTCAAATCAACTGCCGGATATGGATGCTCAGAATCACCACAAACCGGAGCACTAAGGATCGGCGCCTGCCAGATATCAGAACCACCGTACCCGCCCGGCCGGTCGCAGTCCCAGTACAGCGTGGACCCATCGGCCGACAGGAACACACACTCCTCGTAGGCTGGGGTATTGACGATGGGTCCAAGATTCACCGGCGGTCCCCACGGGCTGGAGAGGGATGCACGCCGCGTCACGTACAGGTCCGCACGACCGTACCCGCCGGGCCGCTGCGAGTCAAAGAAGAGTAAGAGACCATCCGCTGAGAGGTATGGCCGAACGTCCTGATAGG
>Ga0315288_10008855_pt1 | contig 12690 bp, 13 predicted proteins | sample YL17G11_20_MG_FD_203454 | JGI IMG/M metagenome (GOLD analysis project Ga0315288, IMG submission 203454) | Sediment microbial communities from Yellowstone Lake, YNP, Wyoming, USA - YL17G11_20 | ecosystem: Environmental > Aquatic > Freshwater > Lake > Sediment | place: USA: Wyoming | collected...
CTTGACAGTGCCGCAGAGCCAGCACGATGTCGAGGTCTGCGAGATGCTCTGGATTGACCACGAAGCGCCAGCCCCTTGCTGCGCACGCCCTTTCAATCGCTCCCTGCCACCACCCAAGATATTGGGGGCCGCCTTCGTACCCCACCGTCTGCACATGCTCCCGGATAGGGTTGATCTTGAGCCCAGGCCTTGCATGATGGGGCAGAGAGAACACGGGAACGCCAAAGGACTTGCAATCCTCTGCCATCGCTTCCGTCGCTGCGACGATTGCCTTAGGCTTCACCGTCTCAACTTCATTTCGCAGCCACGCCTCGCACTGATCCTTGTACCAGGTATTGCCCTCGGGCTGCGGCCAAGCGTCTACGATGTCCCAGATCACGGGGACGCCTCTCTGCCTCAGCCTTTCCAGCAAGTCGGCGCGAGGACGCTTCACGATGATGGCGGCATCGTAGCCCTTCACCGAGTTTGCGTTCTCTTCAACGTGTGCCCCAATCGCGTTGCCAAGCTGTACGCCCCGAATAGGCCAACTGCCTTTGGTGGGGCGCCCCGTCACAAGTAGCTTCAAATCAAGCCCTCCAAAGACGTTGCCGCAATGTGCTGCTGCGGCCTCTCCTTGCTCGCCCAGTAATAGACACACACAGGCACGCCATCACTGCGCAGAAACAACTGGGGATAGCCAATGTCTCTGTCCTTTGTGTCCGCCTGCCGCACGATCATCGGCGATCCCCAATGCTTTCCGGCATCCTCGGACACGGTGCAGAGAATGTTCCCGTGGTCCCGATCACCGTAACAGCAAACCAACCTATCATCCGGCGTTGCGATGAGTGCGGGAGGATTTCCGTTATGGCTCCCCGTCACTCCTACCTGCCCCAGCTTCTGCCAGGAGGCACCAGCATCGTCTGAAGAAAAAGCATCCACCCAACCTTCCCGCTTCGCCGTCTTCCTTCTACGCAACGCGCACACAAGCCTGCCATCAATCTGTGCCACCGCTGGCATCACAGCACGAGCGTTGTCGTTGCATACCCAGGACTTGAAGGCAAACCGCTTTCCATCGTGTACGGCGCAGAAGGTCTCATCCGTGCCCCACATCATCTTGTTTCCACGAGACAGGAAAATCATCCCGCCATGCACCCTTGTGCGTGCAGTGCAAAGGAACTCTCCCGAGAACATCTCCTCAAGCCCGGTGAACGGGTAGGGGCCGTGCCACACATAGCCCCGGTCTTCTGAAAGATAGAAGCCTCCGGGCTCGTAGCAAACATCTCCCCCATGATCGTAGACACCGCACACCCGCATGATCGACTTGCCCAAGACGAACGCGGGGGCAGTGGGAGCCGGAGCAATGCACTCAAAGTCAACACCGGGGAACTCCACCTCCCAGGTGTAGCCACCGTCCTTGCTGCGCGCCAAGAGTTTCTCGAAGGGCTCCGCGATGTTGTGCATCGACTTGCGGGCATACCGCCCACGAAGAAAGCCAACCAAGAACTCGTCTCCCCATTGCCACGCACCATGATTCGCGGGCCACCCCGCGTAGTAATCCCTACTGGAATAGACAACTGACTGGATCACTGACCTGTTCCTTTCCTAATGCCAAACCCAAATACCTGCGTGCGGCGAAAGTAAGGCTCCGCTTCTCCCTCAACCATCACTCGCAGAAACTTGTCCCCGTCACGAGTAGCTTCAAAGCCACCCCCAAATCTCGTCCATTGCCACTCTCTCTAAATGGTGTGCACCGATAGAAACCAAGAACTCTTGCGGAGCGTGACGTTTGTACCCGTAGCGCTTCCAGAATCCCTTGTCCTCAAACAGAACGATAGGCCGATGGCGGAGCAGCGTTTCACGAGCGCCCATCAACGCTTCAACTTCGCCCCCTTCCACGTCCAACTTGAAGAAGTCCAGCGACTGAAGCTCCAAGGAGTCAAGCATCACCCTGTCGATGGTTCCTCCTGGCGCCGTGAATCGAGCCCCCGTATTCGTGGCGGCAGTCTTCAGCGCGTCCGCAGTAGCTCGGATTCCGCGCTCGTAGCCTTCTATCGTCATGCTGATCTTCCCGGGGGCGGCACCAAGCGCTTGGTTTCTCGCGTCTACGTTCTTCGCTGCCCGTTCACGCAAATTGTGAACCAAACACTCGAAGGTGTCCACGCTCGGCTCAAATGCAATCACTGAAGAAAACTTGTTTGACATCGGGACGGACCACGTGCCAACATGCGCGCCTCCATCCACCGCGGTCGCCCACCCACGCACATGACGTAATGCGGCGTCGAGATGATCCCCCTGATAGCGTCCGTCATCTGGGAGGTTCGCGGACATGAACTCGTCTACGTCAGGAAACGCCCAACCCTTTGCGAACTTCATGTGAAGTGCGCCCCGTAGTATTCCCGCATGTGCATCTTGTTCCGATACTTGAAATCGACAACCAAAGCTGAGGCAGGCTCCTTCTTACCCCTTCGGTGTTCCACTATCGTCAGCAGCGAACCGAAGGGAAGGACACGCAAAGCCAGCCCCCCGCGATCAAACAAGCCGGGCTCGAACGGTCCCAGCAAACGCACCAGAGGGATAGTGTCGGCACCCCAGTCCTGCTCCGCTTCGGGAAGAGCGCGCGCAATGTCGAGCGCTTGTTCATACAGAGCAACCAACCTCTTCTTGCCCGCAACCGCCCACCACTGCAAACCATTCATCAACGCACTAGCCGGAAATTCCCCATCCCACGGGAACTTCGGACCCCGCCACGTCACCGCGATGTCGAAGTCGCCAAACACGTCCAGAGGCTTCAGGACAAGACTGTCGGGGGCGATGAACACGGTGTTCTGATCGAAGTCGTCAGACGCCAAGTACATCAGCGATACCTCCAACACCCAGAGCATCAACTTCTTCTCTGCCGTCGCGTAGCGGTAGTGGGGGAAGGGAAGCTCTGCATTCGTGATCGCGAACGTCTCCACCCCGGCCCGTCGCTGCGCGGAAGACCTCAGCATCTGCAACGCATCCAACCAATCGAATCCCGCCAGCGCCAACTCCTTGTGAAAGTCCCCGGGGCTCACGCTTTCGTTGATCGGGATCGGCGTGTAGGCGCTGACAATTTTCAAACCAGCCCCTCCAAAGACGTTGCAATGAGCGCAGGAGGGTGGGCGTCTTCGTTCCAGTCCTTAATCTGAACAACAGGCAGCTTCACAACCGCACCACCGGGCGCTGGGGCAGGGGGCTGGGAATCTTCGGAGGGGAACTGTACCAAGCCTCAATGGCTTGAAAAATCCCCTCGGGCCTGTGCTCGGCTCTTGCCCGTGCAAGGCAAACTTCCTTTCCCGGATCGACCACAAGAAACTTCGACCCCATGACCGTGTATTTCTGAAGCTGCTCCAATGAAGGCCGTGTGTGTAGGATGAACGCATTGTCCTCAATCCCGCTGAGCACCTTGTTGATTGCACCCCAGCGCGCCGCCAGCGCCACTTTTCGAATGCTCCCTGTGGCGTCATGCGGGGTGCTCGATCCCACTGCCAAAGCAATCGCATCGTAGTCAATGACCACGTCACCGACTCGCTTCTTCTTTTCGACGACCGTTGATTTCCCCGAGCACGGGGGGCCAATCACGATGGTGATCGTCATCGCTGTTTTCCTTTCATCCTGCGACACAGGACTCGCACGCCGTCCCGGTCACGTTCTTGTTGAGATGTGCCTTGCGCAGTGCGCGGTAAGCCTCTGAGTTCCACCCCGTCGTGAAGCTGACCTTGTTGAGGTCGGCCATGATGAGGTCGCCTTCTATGCCGCTTCCAAAGCAGCAAGCCGCCAACAACCCATCCACCGTGATGTGGGCCTCTGTGAAAACCGCCCAGCAAGGCAGCGGATCACGCATCTTGTCGAGCCTGCCCGGATTACCTGCCCCGGGCTTCATCCCTGCCGCTTTGCTCGCGCCGCTCATGCCGTACAGGGGGAGCCAATAGTGCTCATCCACGAAGGGGCGAATCTCCTCCACCAACGCCTTCATCTTTTGGCCCTGCTCCCCGTCGAAGGCAATGCTGCTGGCATAGAGCCCACACGTGAACTTACCGTCCTGCCGCACCGTGAAAGCGGCTTTCAGGTTATTCACCGCGCGCTGCCAATACTGTTCCCCGACCTGGGCCACTTCCGCCAGTTGCTTCGCGTCAGGAAAGTTCAACGAGAACTTCAATGAGTCAAGCCCGGCCTCCATGCAGTCCCGCACCCGAGAGGGGGTGGACGCACTCCCGTTGGTGGTCAAGAAGACGTAGGGGAAACCGACATCCTTCGCTTCCTTGATTGCTTGAGGCAACCATTTCAGAGTAAAAGATTCGCCGATGTAGAACAACCCCAACTCTTCAACACCTGCCGTTCGCAACTCACGGATCAGCCTTGAGTACAGAGCACGGTCCATTTCCCCGTCTTGCTCGCGCAGAGTTCGAACGCAGAAGCGGCATTTGTAGTTGCAGTTCGCCGTGATTTCAATCTTGCAGGACTTGGGGGCGGGTAGGTACTCATGCCGGTACGCCAACGGGATTCCGGTGATGGCGTCGATGCGGGAAGTGATTTTGTTCATGGTGTCACGTGGTTCACTCGCAGCGCTGACCGTGCCCACTCATCCGCCATCGGCGCGTTGGCGTACTGAGGAAAGGCGGGGATGCCCGTCGTCCAATGCAAAAGTTTCGCCTCCGGATTCTCCCCGTACTCGTCACACAACCAATTCCATTCCAAGGGGAGCTCTCCCAAGTGCTTTGCGATGGGTATGAACTTGAAGGCTTGAAGGTCAGACCCCGACATCGTGCCCACCACGTCTGGGGTCAAGTCACGCCACGAAAAGTGGGAACAGTTCACCAACATCAGACTGCTCCAATTTTTCCTGACATAGTCCTCGTTGATTGCTTCCATCAACGAGCCCCTGTATTTCTTCGCGTGCTTGGTAGAGTAGGTATGCTTCACCACCTGCACCGCTTTATAGGGGTCTCGCAATGACCACAACTCTGCAAGGTCACTTAGCACAAGCATGTCTGAACCATCCGCGAACAGTGCCCAGCCCGTGAAGCCATTGAGCCAGGGCACTAGAAAACGTCCGTAGGTGAAATCGTTCGTGCCGTCTCTCTGCCCCGTTTTCCAGAAGCTCATCCTGCTCTGACTTAGAGGAGTGATGCTCACCGGCACCGAAGTGTTATGAAGAACGGAGGAGACAAAGGCGTGGAAGCCGATTTCCGTTCTTGGGTCAAATCCGACGTACAAGTTGAGCATCGACTCTCCCCTGTGATAAACAACCCCAGCAGCAAGCGTCGAAATCGGCCTATAGCGACGTTTTCGGGAGCGGGGGCATAGCTAGGTAGCCGGAAGCCCCCTAAATCGCTTGCAGCAAGTGCCGAAAAGCGGCCCCCGACTGAATCTCATCCAACTGCCACTGCGCCCAAATGAGCTTTCGAAACATCGAGAGACGCGCAGCATCGTCACGCTTTGGTGGAAGGAGACCTAAGTCAGTGACGTGGTTTGCAGCCTCTGCCCCTATCCACCGAGGTAACTCATACCACACAGGCACACCCATCAACAGAGCACGAAGAGCCGCACTGCTCGCCCAGGTAATCACTTGTGCTGCGTTCTCCAAATCCTTTTCAAGGGGGGTGGCGGCATCGTGATCCTTGCCGGGGTGCGGGCGGATGCGCCCTCCAAATCTTTTCTGGCAGTTCTCAGCCCAACAATCCGGGCTTTGCACCTGGTACTCGCCGATACCCCGTTGCCCGAGGATAACGGTCTCAGTGCCCCCGACACGCCATTGTGCCAATTCGACATTGAGGCCGTCCCAGCGTGCATGGTCCCCCACAACCCACTCACCAGTACCTGCGTGATGTCCCAAAGATAAGGCATACCAATTCCCCCCTAGCCAGTTCTTTCCTAGGTAGCCGTTCTCTGCTACCAGCACCCGTGCGCCCACGTGCTCAAAGCGGTACGCTTCCTCTGCACCCCGATGTGCACGGTTCCAAATCACCAGCACGTCTTCCTTCGTGGGGTCCAGCACATCAATCTTGACGCGGTACCCTGTCTTGGTAAGACCTTCCTCAAACGCCGTGCGTCGATAGTGGAGACCGTCCCGCATCACGATCTGTGCGCGTGGCTGGCTCATGCAGAAGCGACTAAAAGAAGAGCTTCATCCAACGAGACACACGGCCACAGTTGCAGCGCGGAATTGGGAGTGCAGTTCAACACCTCAACGTCCATGGAAGACAAGTCTTTGAATAGCGTCTCGTACCATTCAATCCACCGTGGAAAGAGTCCCTCCCCTGCATTCCGAAGAGGGTCAGGGTGAATGCCGTGCCAATGGCCTTCCCCTCTCAAGTCGAAACCGCAGAGCAATACTCGCCGCGCTCCGGCCTGCACCGCGACGTGGATGGCTTGATACCCACTGTTGCCTCCTGTGCGAACGAAAGCGGGGTTGGGATCAAACCCCGTCCTCCCACTGTTCCCCAGTAGAAGCAACTCTGGAAGGAGATGAAAAGGTGCGTCCGATTCGCACGTCACCTTCAACCCGGGCAAGGGACTGACGGCTTTCCAATACACATCCCACCACCGTGCATCTGCGGCGTAAAACATATCAGCCCAAGGTGCAAGTCGAAAGGTCGTGTTGATCGTGATAGTGGGCACCCCCGCAGCACGAACCTTTTCTGCCGTGTCCTTTGACATGCTGGGACCACTGGCAAGGATCGCTACCGTCTTGCCTTCCCACATGCGGGGCACGGACCACTTCACGTTAACCCCTGGTCCCGTCGAATCCAAGTTGAGGCAAGTCTTTCCCAGAACGCCCCGTAGCCCCGCGCTCACCCTTCTCCCCATGCTTGCCGTCCCTGCCATCAGTGCCCTTCTTCGTTGCGAGCTTCCAGTCTTCTGTCGTGCCGGGCTTAGAGATCGTGCCCCGCTCACAATGCCACAAGCTGCCACCGTAGGTCACGGTGTCGCCCTTCTCGAAAGAACCATCCCGCCACACGCCCCGGTAGATCATCACGGGCATGACGACTTGTTTCTTTTCCACGGAACCATCGTTGTAAAGGAAAGAGAAGGTGAACTTTCTCGGGTCTTCATGCTGGTGCACATCAATCATCGAAACCCCACGCACGATGAAAGACCAACCAGCGTCAACCAACAAGTCACCATCATCGAAAGGCTCTGTGTTCCGCACAGCCCGCACCAACCCACCGCCCCACTGAGAAATCGTCCCCCGAGGGTAGCTGCGCTTTTGGTCAAGAGCGGGCAAGATGTCTAGCTCAAACGCATCCCTACCCGGGGAGCCGTCCTTGCCGTTGATGCCGGCGTCTCCCTTTGGTCCTGGATCGCCGTCTTTCCCACTGAGGCCGGGAGCACCATCTTTTCCATCGGCGCCATCCCGACCGTCCTTACCGTTGAGGCCAACATCCCCCTTCTCACCCAGTGCACCATCCTTGCCGTTGATGCCGGGGGCGCCGTCCTTGCCGTCAATGCCATCCCTACCATCCTTGCCATCGAGGCCTGTTTCTCCTTTTGGTCCTGGAGCGCCTTCTTTACCGTCAATGCCGGGGGCACCATCTTTGCCCGCAACTCCAAGCGTGCCGTCTTTTCCGTTGAGACCAGCATCTCCTTTTGGTCCGGGTGCCCCGTCCTTGCCGTTGACGCCAGGAGAGCCATCTTTCCCAGCAGTACCAGGAGAGCCATCTTTGCCGTCGAGACCATCCTCTCCCTTTAGGCCCGGTGCCCCATCCTTGCCGTTGATGCCGGGGGCACCATCCTTACCAGCAATGCCAGGGGAACCATCCTTGCCGTTGATGCCGGGGGCGCCTTCTTTTGGAAAGGGAACATCATCAAGGACAATCGCGACACGCTGCAAAACGACGCTTGTCAGTTCCTCAGCATCAACAGACTTGCCGTCGATACCGTTTTTGCCGTCGATGCCAGGAGAACCATCCTTGCCTGCAATACCGGGGGCACCATCCTTACCGTCGATGCCGGGAGCACCGTCTTTGCCAGCAATGCCAGGAGAACCATCCTTGCCCGCAGCCCCAGGCGCACCATCCTTACCGGCGACTCCTTCCTTTCCAGCGATGCCAGGGGCACCATCCTTACCATCGAGACCATCAACACCATCTTTGCCGGCAATACCAGAGGCACCGTCTTTGCCGTCGAGACCGTCTTTGCCAGCAATGCCAGGAGAACCATCCTTGCCTGCAACTCCAGGAGCGCCATCTTTTCCGTCGATACCATCTTTACCAGCAATACCGGGGGTACCGGCTTGCCCAGCACCTCCAAGAGCACCGTCTTTGCCGTCGAGGCCGTCTTTACCAGCAACTCCAGGGATGCCATCTTTTCCGTTGATGCCAGGGGTACCGTCCTTGCCATCGAGACCGTCTTGCCCAGCACCTCCAGGAGCACCGTCTTTGCCGTTGATACCGTCTTTGCCAGCAATGCCAGGAGCACCGTCTTTGCCAGCAATGCCAGGAGAACCATCCTTACCGTTGAGACCGGGAGCACCGTCCTTGCCATCGAGACCAGCCTTTCCCTCTTTACCGTCGATGCCGGGGGCGCTGTCTTTCCCGTCTAGCCCATCAACACCGTCTTTGCCATTGGTACCAGGGGCGCCGTCCTTGCCGGCAATACCAGGGGCACCGTCCTTACCGTCGAGCCCATCAACACCGTCCTTGACGAGGGGGGAAGCACTGACTTTCTTTTCCAGTGAATCAACTCTCGCATTGATCCCCTCAACCGCGCGATTGATGAACAGACGGGCAGAGGCAATGACAGCATCCGCAAGAGCATCAATTTTCTGCATACGCTGCCTCTGCAAATTTTGAAATCAACGCAATAGCAAGCTGCTCAGGCGTGGCCTGTTCCGAGTCTTGCGCTGAAGAATCACCAGGGGCAGGCGCTGGAGGCGGTCCCTGCCCAGGTGCACCCACCGCCCCGGGAATGCCGGGGTCAGTTGGGGGCATCGTTCTTTTGTCCAGTTGCTCAAGACTCCAATTCTGCTGCTGAAGATACGGGGTTTGCCCACCCTTCACAGGTTCCATATTCTCTTTACCGCGTGCCTCATTCGGAGACATCCATCCAGCACCGATAGCAGAGCCCCAAGTGGCGAAGCGTGAAGCCATGTCCATGCGCAAGAGTGCGTCAAGGTCTAGCTCAATGCCGTAGTAGGGAGGAAGAGCAAGCCCCTCATCCATCGCAATCTCTAACGACTCAATCAACGTTTGAAGCGTTTGGGTGTAGTAGGCTTGGTTGAGGGTGCCGATATTTGCGAACGTGGGATTGGCGCTCCCGATCATGTGCAAGGGCACGTGAAAGCATCTCGCCACATCCTCCACCGTCCACTTCAACTGCTCGATCAGTTGCGCGTCAGCAGCGGGAATGGTCATCGCCTCATACTTGAGCCCATCCCCTAGCACGGCGAGCTTTCCGATGCCGGTCCCTGAGAAGTTCTCCTCAAACGCCTTCTTCAAGCGTTCCGCCGTCGCATCTTGAATCACCCCCGGCGCCGTCAGCACACCGCTTGGACGGCTCATGTTCTCGAAGAACGCAGCACTGTTCGCTTGAATGCGAATGCCCTGCGTCGCACTGCTACCGCAAGCATAGATTGGACTCACACCAATCAGAGGGTGCCACAGCGCAGGCATACGGTCATGAATGATTTCGCTTGCTGGAACAGTCGCTGCCAACTCCAACTCGGAAATCCGATCCACGCTGAGTTGATAGAAGACCGAGCCATCCAGCGCCACCATCGGCACTACCAATCGGGGATCAAGAACATACAGCGCCGTCACAACCTGCCGTGCATCTCGCTGCTTGAGCACATAGGCGTTTCCGTGGATCAACTTGCTCATGATCCAACTGCAAAGAAACTGGATACGGTTCTGGTAGTGGTTCGGTTTGCGCAGCACCGGAAGAAAAGCAGGGGAGTTGAGCACTTCGGTCCAGATACCGTTGTCGTTCTGCTCCATCAACTTCAGCCGAAGTTTGCTGATGTCGTTGGAGATGAGAGTGACACACGCATACACCGCGCTGAAGGCGAGGAGATTGCGGTCGTTGTCCACCACCACGTTCCGCTGCCATGCCCCCGCGAACGACTCCCGGATAAACCCCATGAACGTTGAGGAAGAGGAGGCGGGCACGAGCGCCCCTGCGGAGCCAGTGACGCCGAGGGCGGAAACAGCGGCCTTTGAACGAAACCAAGGCACTTTCATTTCTTGCTCCTCTCATTTATGACTTCACGCAAGAGGGCACCATAGGTCTTAGGCGTGCCTAGTTTCTCATCAGACCAAACTACGCTAGCACTGAAGCCAACGGAACTGCCTGCCTTGAATTTATCTTTCCCAGTTGCCCAAAGGTCCTCTCGAATTTCTTGCCAGCCAGGAGTAAACGCAACGGGGCGTCCTATCCTCACACCGACAACGCGATCAAAAGGAATGCGACCACGCAATCCAACCTCGTCCGCACCAGTCCCAGCTACTGCAACGTGTCCACCGGGGTCCTTGATCTTTACGATCATCGCTGGGCGCGTCACAGTGGGCTTGAACTCCCAGGGGGCGAAGCCCGATGCGTAGGCCGCAGCCTGATCCTTAGATTTCGAAAAGTACGTTAACCCCTCCTGATCCCCACCCAGGTTATAGGAACCACGTGACTGCACATAACCATCAACGGCAGCCTTTTGGTACTCTTCATGACTCATGCCGCGAAATAAAAACCCTTCCTCCCTTCCTTGTGGGGGGTCAAGCTGGGCGCGATCCAAAGGCATGGCCCTTCCAAAGTCTGGGTCCACGGTAAAAAACTTTGGGTCAAACACCTGACCTCGCGCTGTCGTCACCCAAGTTGCCGGGATGTCGTTGGGCAAAATCGTGACTTCATACGTGTCATCCCGCGTCTTTACTGCGGTCATCGTAAAAGCCCCGCGAGCAAGCGCTGTACGAACAGGCTCAAGCGATGCGTGCGCAAGCGTAACGGATGTGGGTAGGCCAGACACCGCATCACTGCCACCGCCACCTCCTCCGCCAGAGGTGAACTGCCCACCGTCGCTTCCCCCTGCCGGGGCACGGGGCTGGTCTTCGCTGTACTTGACACGGACGATGCGCAGCACTTGTCGCCTCGTGTCTTTACCAAGGCCCCAGCCACTCGCGCAGAGTGAGCCAACGCTCCGCAGCCGCACACCCCGCAAGGTAACCGATCACGGCGAGTGCTGAAAGAACAGCAAGCACGATGAGCAGCTTTCCCACGCCGGTGTCCTCAGCCGTTACTCGTCTGCGCGCAGGTCGCGGCGACCGTACCTTCCAGGGGTACTTACGTCATCATCTGCTGAGATGACCTTCTTGCGGAGCTTTGGTTTTCTGGAAACAGTGGGGGGTGCTACTTCTTCTTCCTTGTCGACGCTGTGGTCGACAACAGAAGCGAAGTTGAGGGAAACCAGATCAGCAGCCTCTTCAGGTGAGGCAGTGAATGGGTCTCCACGATAGACAGGCTTTCCGTCTCGAAGCTGACGCGCTTCTGCACGGAGGTGAACACGGTTCTGGGTCATGTGATCTGTCCTTAAGAAAAAGACGCCTCGGGGAACTAGGCCAATACCCACGGAACACCCGCAAGCACGACCGGCACGCCCCGAGGCGGGAATGGGGTCCCGAAGAACCCCTGGAGGAGAAACACCGTACAAGGATTGCTGGTCGGGCAACCCACTTCAATTGATGCCCCTTCAAAAGCGGGGCGAAGGCGCCCCGAACCCGTTATGCACGAATTCGGGGCGGACTGCTTGAAAAAGTAGCAGTATTGGACCTAACTTACATCCTTGAACTAAAAAGTCACATCTTTCACATACGCCACCGCGCCCGTGCGCCGACGCTTGTAGGTGATGAAGCGCTCGGCACGCAGACCGACCAAGTTGTGCTGCCACAAGCTGACCATGGTTGCCGGAGTGTCCTTCGCATCCGACGTATTCACCATGTTGAGCGACGCCTCACGGCTGACATCCAGAGTCACACCACCATCATCGGCCAGGAAGATCTCCGACGCATCCATCAGGATGATGTAGGTGTCGGCGCCCGTGTCAATGGGCACATTCGCGCTGGTGATCACAGGCATGCCGTAGAACGCGCCACCGTTCATGCTGATGGTCGGGAAAGCGAACACGTCCTGCGCCGTGCGCAGCATCGAGAGATACAGCGCAGTCCTCGGGTGCATCACCCACACGCCAGCCTTCAGCGTGATGTTGTTGGTGATGAACTTGCCCAGCACAACCCCCACGTCGGTCGTGATCTGGGCGATGGTGCTGCCCGTCGTTGTGTTGCTGCTGGCGCCGTTGGTGATGCTGGCCGGACGAACCGTACCCGATACCGTCACCGTGGGATCGATGAACTGCTGGTCCATGTACTGACTGATCGCGTCGATCATGTCCTGACGAACCACTGCCTCGGCGGCGGGATTCGAGAACCGGACCAACTCTTCCGTCAGAACGACGATGCAGGAAATCTTGTTTTGCGCCAAGGTCACCGTATCGAAGTCCATGGAACTCAGCGGCTTGCCCAGCCCTTGACCGACCCATGCAGCGCTGACCCCTGCCGCCGTTGCGGGCATACGGATCAGGAACGGCACGCGACGGAAGCCCTGGATGCGGCCGATGATCGTCGCGGGGCGCAGCAGGTCGATGAACTCGCTCGCCATGTAGGTGTAATCCGCCAACTCGACCGCCCAGTTGGAACTGGTCGTGTC
>Ga0315288_10008856_pt1 | contig 12690 bp, 9 predicted proteins | sample YL17G11_20_MG_FD_203454 | JGI IMG/M metagenome (GOLD analysis project Ga0315288, IMG submission 203454) | Sediment microbial communities from Yellowstone Lake, YNP, Wyoming, USA - YL17G11_20 | ecosystem: Environmental > Aquatic > Freshwater > Lake > Sediment | place: USA: Wyoming | collected...
CTCAACATGGTTGTCTCACCCCTTTCTGTGGGTTGGTGATCGCTATCTACGGCCGCGAACCACGGCCTGCCGCAGCAGCGCCGCCTTGCTTGCGGGGCTGAGATGGCTGCTGCGAGGGAGGCTGCCGGCCGTGATCCGCGAACACGCTGATAACGTTGCTGCTATCTTAACGGGCAAATGCGCCAGCGCCAACTGAGCGGAGGTTGTATATTGCGTGGCCGTGGGGACTACTACCACGGTACTACCCCGGTCGGGTGCCGTGGCGGATTCAACTCACTGACGGGCAGGGAAAGCCTTTGGGCGCCGCGTATTTGCGTTCCCCAGGGAGGCGCACCATGCCACAAGACGTGTCATGCTTGGTGGGCCGGGCCGCAGGACTGTCGGCCCTCGCCATGCTGGCGGCGCTGGCGGCGTGTCCGACAGCGATGGGAGCTGGAGCGGTGGCGACAGCGCCGATCAACACATCGGTAGACATCGCGCTCACGACGACGCATGCCGGCGCGAACGGATACCTGGAGGACGCGCCGCGGATCACGTTCTCAGGACCCACGGGCCAAACCGGCCGGGCGCGCGCCTTCTGGGACGGCGGCGGGCGCTTCGTGTTTCGCTTCGCGCCCACGGCGGCAGGGGAATGGCGTTACCGCGTGCGCTCCACCTATCCCGATCTTGAAGGCAGGACCGCCGCGATCCGCGCCACGGCGCCGGGCCGGCCGGGGTTCGTGCGCGTGGACTCGCAGTATCCGCGCGCCTTTCGCCGCCAGACGGGTGAATGGTTCTACTGGCTGGGCGACACCGCGTGGAACTTCTTCCTGCGCGCCACGCCCGAGCAGGCGGCCGAGTATGCGCGTCTGCGCCGCGGCCAGGGGTTCACCATCGTCCAGGTCGGCCTGGTGCACCACTGGGGCGACGCGCCGGCGAGCAACGAGGGCGGCGCGTTCTTCTTTGACGGGGACGCTGACCGCCTCAACCCGGGCTTCTTCCAGGCGGTGGACCGCAAGATGCGGGCGCTGACCGCGCAGAGGTTGGTGCCTGTCCTGTTTCTGACGTGGGGCAACGAGGTGACCTCGCTCAAGCCGGAGCAGTTCGAGCGCTTCATCCGTTACGCCGCGGCGCGCTACGCGGCGTTCGATATCCTCTGGTCGCTGTCGGGCGAGTGGGACTACGCGCGCGACCGCATCGCCGACTGGCGCCGCTGGGGCGCGCTGCTGCACAGCGAGGACCCCTACGGCCATCCGATCTCTATCCACGCCCAGCAGTGGGGCACCAGCCTCCAGTCCTTCGCCGACCAAGACTGGCTGGGCTTCTCGCTTCAGCAGTCGTACGTGCACACCGCCGGAGTGCATCCCATGGCCCTGGAAGACCGCGCGCGCGGCAAGCCCATGCCCATCGTGAACGGCGAGGCGCAATACGAGGGGCTGCACTACCCCCGCGGCGGCCTCACCAGCGCGGACCTGGTGCGGCGCAACGCCTGGGCGGTGATCACAGGGGGCGCCTTCCACACCTATGGCGGGAAGGGCATCTGGGATTTCGACCCCCAGGTATGGCGGGCCGCGGTCACGCTTCCAGGCGCACTCCAGGTGGCGGCGCTGGGCCGGCTGATGCGCGCCCAGGAGTGGTGGACGATGGAGCCGGCGGACGCCAGGTTGCAGGTGAAGGGCGGCGGCGAGGCGTTCTGCCTGGCCGGTCCGACGTCGTGGGTGGTCTATGTGAACCCGGGGGAGAAGTTCTCGTGCCGCCTGAACCTTGAGCGGCCCATGCGCCTGCGCTGGTTAGATCCGCGAAGCGGCGACTGGTCCGGCCCGGAGACCGCCGTCCAGCCGCCCACCCTAGACCTTCACGCGCCGGGCCCGGGCGACTGGGTGGCCGTGCTCAGGTAGCCCCCCCCGGAGGCGCCGCCTACGCCGGCTCCTGCTGCGCCGCCTGCTCGAGCACCCCGGAGAGTGACCGCGAATCGCGCGGCCCGTCGTAGCGCAGGCCGTTGATATAGAAGCAGGGGGTGCCGTTGACGCCGCTGCGCGCGCCCACGCGCTTCTGGTGCTGGATCTTGGCCGCCAACTCCGGGTCGGCCCGGTCCGCGTCGAAGCGATCCAGGTCGAGCCCCAGTTCGCGGGCATAGCGCCGCAGGTCCTCCTCTTCGAGCCGGCCCGGGTGCTCGAAGAGTGTGGCGTGCATCTCCCAGAACTTGCCCTGCCGGCCGGCCGCCTCGGCAGCCAGCGCCGCGGCCAGCGCCCGCGGATGTGACGACTGGAGCGGGAAGTGGCGGAAGACGAATCTCACTTGGTCACCCCGAGCCCGCAGCACCTTCTCGATCTCGGGGTAGGCGGCCTGGCAGAACTCGCATTGGAAGTCCGCGTACTCCACCAGCGTCACCGGCGCATCGGCCGGGCCGCCCCTCGACCCCGCTCGGGACGGCCCTTCCCTTGCGTCGTGGGGCGACCCTGAGCCTGTCGAAGGGCCGCGCGTCCAGTCCGCCCCGGAGACCGGTTCGCGCAGATGGTGCGGCTCTTCGTCCTGCCCGGTCATCCTTTCTTGGCGGGCCGCATCTTCTCCAGCGCGTCGAGCACGCCGGCGGCCCCGGGGTTCTTGGCGGGCGGAGACAGGTAGGAGTAGCGGATCACGCCATCGGTGTCCACGATGAAGAGGGCGCGCCCCTCCGTGCCGTTGTCCATGCGGATGCCGTACTTCTCGCCCACGTCGCCCTGGGGATGAAAGTCCGCGAGCAGCGGAAAGGCCAAGCCTTTGGCCTCGGCCCAGGCGTCGAGGGTGTAGGCGTTGTCCACGGAGATCCCCAGCAGCCTGGCGTTGAGGCGCTTGAACTCGTCCTGCACCTCCTGAAACACCGACATCTCCTCACTGCACACCGAACTCCACGCCGCGGGGAAGAACGCGAGCACCACCGGCTTTCCCTCCTTGAGCAGGTCGTAGAGGCGCACCGTGCGGTTGCCGCTGGCCTTCAGTTCGAAGTCAGGTGCCTTGTCGCCGACCTTGAGTGGTTCCATGGAAGAGGTCCTCCTTGTGTGGCTTTCGCCCAGTGATCGCCGCGGCCGTGTCATTCCGAGCCCTTCGCCTGTCATTCCGAGCGAAGCGAGGAATCTCGTGGACACACAGCCAGTGGCTTTCAAGGCACGAGATTCCTCGCCCTTCGGGCTCGGAATGACACGATACTCAGCACGCGCGCCCTACAGCACGCCTCGCACGGCCTCCATGATGTCGTGCTTTCCCGCCAAGACGTAAGACTCCAGCGGCTCGGCGAAGGGGATGGGTGCGAAGCGCGAGCCCACGCGCAGGGGCGGCGCCTTGAGGTGGCCCCAGGCGCGCTCCGCCAACTGCGCGACGACCTCGCCGCCGAAGCCGCCGTATTGCACCGCTTCGTGCGCGACCACCAGGCGGCCGGTCTTGCGCACCGAAGCGAGCACCGTCTCGATGTCCAGGGGCAGCAGGGTGCGCAGGTCAATCACCTCGACCTCGATCCCCTCGCGCGCCAACTCCTCCGCGGCCTCCAGGCAGACGCCGGCCATCGCCGACCACGAGACCAGCGTCACGGCATCGCCGGCGCGCGCGACCCTGGCGACGCCGAGGGGCTCGAGCCGCTCCTCGGCCGGCATCAGGCCCCGCGTCTCGTAGAGCGCCTTGTGCTCGATCACCACCACCGGGTTGGGATCGCGGATCGCCGACTTGAGCAGCCCTCGGGCGTCGGCGCAGGTGCCGGGCGTCAGCACCTTCAGGCCGGGGATGTGGGCCACCCAGGCCTCGAGCGACTGCGAGTGCTGGGCCGCGTAGCCGTGGCCGCCGGCCGAGGTGCGGATCACCAGGGGAAGCGCGAGTTGTCCGCCGCTCATGTAGCGCAGTTTGGCCGCGTTGTTGGCGATGGCGTCCAGGGCGATCGAGAGGAAGTCGCAGTACATGATCTCGGCCACGGGGCGCAGGCCGCCCAGCGCGGCGCCCGCCGCCATCCCCGCGATGGCCGCCTCCGAGATGGGCGTGTCGCGCACGCGCTTCTCGCCGAACTCGTGGAGCAGGCCGCGGGTGGCGCCGTAGACGCCGCCGTAAACGGCGATGTCCTCGCCCATCACAAACACGCGCTCGTCGCGGCGCATCTCCTCGGTGAGGGCGGTGCGAACCGCGAGCGCGTAGGCCACCTCGCGCATGCCGGGCTCAGGCTTCGGGGGCATAGACATCCTCCAGAGCCCATTCCTCAGGCGGCGGCTCGCTGCGCAGCGCCATCTCGGCCGCCTCATCAATCTCTCGCCTGATGCGCTCGCGGAGGGCGACCAGGTCGTCCATGGGCACCTCGCAACTGTCGGCCAGTTCGCGCTCGGCGAGGTGGATGGGGTCGTGCTCGCGGAACATCTCGATGGCTTCCTCGGCGGGGCGGTAGCGCAGCGTGTCCTTGCTGTAGTGACCGGCGAAGCGGTAGGTGTTACACACCAGGAGCACGGGCTGTTGGTGGGTCCGGCAGACCTCGGCGGCGCGGCGCGCGGCCTCGAAGACCTCCCGGACCCGCATCCCGTCCACTTCCTCGTGCCAGATGTCGTAGCAGATGGCGCGCTCGTCCAGTTTGGTCACCGCGCTGGAGCGCTCCAGCGACACCGAGATGGCGTAGCGATTGTTCTCGCAGATCATGAACAGCGGCAGCCGCCAGAGGCTCGCCAGGTTGGAGGCCTCGTGGAAGGCGCCGGTGTTCATGGCGCCCTCGCCGAAGAAGGCGGCCACGATGCGCCCGTTCTCCAGGTACTTGCAGGCCAGCGCCAGGCCGGCGCCGATGGGGATGTCGGCGCCCACGATGGGGTTGGCGCCGATGAAGTGGGTGGCGGTGTCGCAGAGGTGCATCGAGCCGCCCTTGCCGCGGCACAGCCCGTCGCGGCGCCCCAGGATTTCGGCGAAGATGCGCGCCGGCGGCGAGCCGCGCAGTAGGCAGTGGCCGTGGCCGCGATGGGTGGTGAGCACGTAGTCCCGCGGCTCCAGCGCGCGGATCACCCCCACCCCCGTCGCCTCCTGGCCGATGTAGAGATGGGTGAGGCCGCGGATGAGGCCGGCGGGGAAGAGTTCCTTGTCTATCTTCTCCTCGAAGAACCGCACCCGCAGCATGTCCGCGTAAAGGCCCAGCAGTTGCTCGGTGGATGGACCGCCGGCCACATCGGTCTCCTCTTCATCAGCCCGTTGCAGACGCGTGGGGCTTGCTCCTGCCCGACCTTCGCCTGCGACCAGGCGCCACCTCTCGCCGCGATGTCGGCGCGGCGCACACGCGGCGCCCCGGGAAGCGCTTACTCGACAAGAAAATAGGCGGTGGCTTCCTGCTTGCCGCGCACGCTGATCTCCACGCGGTAGCGCCCGGTTTGGAACGCCTCGCCGCGCGCGGTGTAGACGTAGGAGATGATCCGCCCCGTCCCCTCGACCACCCCCAGGCTGCGCGCGCGCAGGCTGTCGCCGCGGAACCAGGCGACGACGATGTCGGTGTTGGCGGGTGCGTTCTTGTAGGCGATGCGGCAAGCGATCTTCGGGACGGTCGCTGGGAAGTGCGTCCCGGGCTGGATCGGCTCGCCTTTGCTGTCCAGGCCCAGGCAGAGCGTCGCTTCGCTGACCAGCGAACCGGCGGCGATGGTTACGCCCAGCGGGGGCGGGGGCTCCTCGGGCTTGGGCGGCGCGGCCGGCTTCGCGGAGGCGATCAGGGCGGGCAAGTTCGCCACGGCCGCCATCTTGAGGTCCGGCTTTCCGGCGCGGAAGATCAGGATGGCCACCGAACTCTGCGGCTGCGCAGCGGCGACGGCCTGGGTGAGGTCGCCGGGCTGCAGCAGGCTCTTCTCCCCGAACTTCACCAGGATGTCGCCCGCTTGCAGGCCCCAACCCGCGGCGGCGCCGCCGGACTGGATCTCTTCGACGAGCACGCCGGCCGTGAGGGGCAGGTTCTTGAGCAGGGCATCGCCCGCCGCCAGGCCGCGCACCCGGATTCCCAGGTAGACGTTCTGGCCCAGGGGCACCTTGATTTCGGGCTCGGCGGGGGGCGCGGGTTCGCCGCCCTTGCCCGGCGGCTCGGGCTCCTTGCCGCCGGCCGGCTGCCAGCGCACCGAGCCGTCGCTGTAGAACACGTTGATCCCCGCGCCGCCGTGGTTCTCGGGCGAGCGGTCCTGCACGACGGGCCGCGCGCCGGCTCCGGCCGCGCCCTGCGCGAGCACGTAACCCGACTTGGCGTTGATCTCATCGCGCCCCAGGATCTCGGCCGGCTTGCCAGGGCAGACGAAGGCCTTGAGGTCATTCACGTAGGCCCGGTAGTAAAGTTCCGCCAGCGAGGGCGGCATCTGGCCCTTGTTGTCCTCGGCGTAGAGCAGGCACATCTGGCCCAAGGCCTTGAGGCGCCCGGCGCAGTCGGATCGTGGGTCGCTGCGCTCGGCTCCCCACGCCGGAGCAAGGAACGCCGCGCAGAACAGGATGACGGGCAGCAACCGCTTCATGATCCGCTCCTTGCTAGGCATCCGCGTGGGGCAGGACCTTGGTCCTGCCCTTTTCCCGGACGGCACAAGCACGCTTGTGCCCCACGCATCTTCCTCACTATGCCGGCAGCCCAGCCGGCTGCCACTGCCACCGCGGCCACAGGCCCGCCCACCAGGTGGGCCGCAGCCAGGGCAGGCCGCGCGCGGAAGGCCGGCTCAGGCGCGGGAAGTGCCTCTCCAGCACGCTGCCCAGGTTGTCCTTGCGGACCATCAGCGTCCGCACCGCGCGTTCCGTCTCCTCGCCCGGGGCCGTGACGCCGCTGAGCAGCCCGCGGATGTCGCTCTCGTTCATGTTCTTGATCTTGTCAATGCTGGGCGCCAAGTCTTCGTAGGTGATCTGGTTGTCAATGCCCTTGATGATCGAATCGCCGGTGCCGGGGAGTTGGGCGCGGTAATCCATCGCGCGCGTGATCTCGCGCTCCAACTGGTCCGGCGGCGCCGACCAGTTCACGATGTCCGGGCGCTCGGCGAGATCGCTCAGGCCGTGGTCAATGTTGAACACCTCGCCATCCTTGGTCACGAAGTAGTTGCCGGCATGCCGGTCGTGGTCGCCCAGGAACAGGGACATCGCCTTGTCCTGGGCCACCTCCCGCTTGACGGCGCGCTGCGTGCCCGCGTCGAGCACCTTCAGGTCGCTGCCGTCGGGGATGAAGCGCACCAGCGTCCCGCTCTGCTCCTGGCCGTCAATCATCATCTTCGCCGGCGCCACCGCCGGCGTGTCCCCGCCCAGCCGCTGCGAGAGACGGTACGCCACCTGCTCGCCCTTCACGTCAATCTGGTTCGGCCGCTGCCCCGGGACGGTCGGCTTGAACACCGCCACCGGCCTGCCGTCCGCGTCCAGCACCAGGCGCGGGCGGGTGAGGCTCTCCTCGCCCGCCGAGGTCTTGAGCGGCTTCAGCCGCTCGCCAGGGGTCCGCGAAAGGTTCTCCACCTCCTCCTGGGTGAACTCGCGCGTCACCTGCGACTTGGACTGGCCGCCGCCCGCCCGGAGCCGCTCCGCCGCCTCCTGGGTCTCCTTGGCGACGCGGAGTTTCTCCGCCACCTCCTCGGCGGTCTTGGGGTCCAGTTGGCCATCCGCCAGGGCCTGCTTGTAGCGGCGCGCGGCTTCGTCATAATCGCCCCGGCGCATGGCGTCATCCGCCTGCTGCGTCACGCCGCCCTTGCGGTAGTCCAGGGACTTGAGCCGCTCCGCCTCGTCGGCGATCTCCTTCGGCGTCTGGGCCCGCCTTGGCACCGACGACTCCAGCCCACTGTCCTGCACCGCCTCCTGCAGCGGCTTGGGCTTCTGCGGCGGCGCCTTGCTGGTCAGTCCCATGTCCGGCTGGTCGGGACGCGGCGTGCGCCGGTTGGTGAGGTTGAGGTCGGGCTCCTCGGACTTGAGTTTGGTGGTGAGTTTGTCCACCACCTCGTCCTGCTGCTTCAGTCGCCGCGCCGCGTCATCGGCCTTGTCGTCGAGTTGCTTGACGACCTTCGCGCCGACCTCGGCGTCGGCGCGCTTGCCGCCGGCGGCGTCCTCCAGGGTCTGCTTGAGGGCCCTGAGTTTCTCCGCCTCCTCCTGCACCAGGCGGCCGGCCTCGTCGTCGGCGGCCTTGCGCACCACGGTGGTGAGCCGCTCCTGCACCTCCTCGCCGCTTTGCCTGAGGGTGCGCTTCGTGGCGTCGCTGACCGGCTTGCCCCCGGCCATCTCCTCCAGCGCGTCGTCCACCTGCTTCAGGTACTTGGTGGCGGGCGTGCGCGCGCCATCGGCCTCCGCGGCCGCCTTGCGCACGCGCTGCGCGATCGCCTCGATCGCCTCGGGCGCGGCGCCGTTCTTGCGCAGGATCTTGACGGCCAGGTCAATGTCGCCCACCCCCAGGGCGGTCAGCACCTCCGCGGCCAGTTCACCCACCGGGCCCCCGATCGCCTTCCCCGCCTCCACGATGCCCTGCTGCAGCAGCGCCTCGGCCAGCATCTTGGAAACGAAGCCCGTGCTCTCCTCGAACTTCAGCAGTTCCTGGATGCAGGCCTGGCCCGCCTTGGTTTTGCCCAGGCTGTCGGCGAGTTCGGGCAGCCGGATCAGGGTGGCGAAGGCGTCCTTCACGGTGACCGCGGTGTTGAGTTCCTCGCCGGTCATGAGGCCGATGCCCGCCGCCTTGCCCCCCACGCTCACCACGGCCGAGGGCCCCAGCATCAGCAGCACGTTCTTGGCGTTGACGGCGTCGCCGATCCAGTCCTGCCAGGTGGCCTCGAAGTCCTCGGTGCCGAAGTACGACTTGCCCAGGTCCAGGTCGAACTGCTCTCTGCTCTGGCGCATCAGCCGCCCGACGTCGGGGTTCTGGAACGCCTGGGTGACGGCGAAGCGCATCCGCAGCGCGTCCTCGTCCGACATCTCCTGGCCGAAGAACTCCCGGATGCGCGCCGCGAAGGCCTTGGTGTTGAGGCCCTGGATCTCGTCCAGCGCCAGGCCCTTCTCGCGCAGCCGCAGCACCAGCAGCATGCCCGCGTGCTGCACGGAGGCTTCGTCCTGCATGGTACCGGCGAGGTCGCCGAGGCTCTCCGGCTTGCCCCCGATGGCGCTCACCGAGGTGGTGATGCCGGTGGTGAAGAGGTCCTTCAGGTAGCCCCAGAAGCCCGGCTCGCCGTGCGCGCTGAGCTGCTCCCAGCAGGCCGCGCGCACCGCCGCCGCCTCGCCCAGGGTCTTGTCGTCAATGGCGCGCAGGTAGCCCAGTTCCAGCGACTTGAGCATCTCCTGTGCGGCGCGGTTGCTGGGGTTCCCGGCCACGCACTTGCGCAGGGCGTAGAGGGCGCTGCGCGGGTCCTTGTTCTCGATGAAGTCCATCGCCTGGGCCAGGCGCACCACGTCGGGGTACTTGCCCTGGGCCACGTACTCGCGGGCCAGCGCCTGGAACTTCTCGCGCTGCCCAGAGGCGAGGTAGAGTTCGAGGTTAGCCATGTCGCGGCGCTGTTCGACCTGCTTGCGCAGCGCCTCGATCGTCTTCTTCAGGTCGTCCGAGGGGGACTGCTGGTACTGCTTCTGGAGTTCGTCGGCGATGTGATCGTAGGCGTCGAAGACCTTCTTGATCGTCTCGTCCTGCTCCTTGTAGATCTCCGACAACTGCTCGCGCAGTTCCTCGATCCTCTCCTTCATGCGGAAGCGCATCTCGTCGCTGACCTTGCCCTCGGCCAGGGCGCTCTGGAGCAGGGCGATCTTGGCGCGGATCTTGGCGGCGGCGAGGCGCTGGATGCCCAGTTGGGCCAGCGCCAGTTTGGCGTCGTGGTCGGCGTCGGCGATGGCGTCGTTGAGCGAACTGAGCTGGCGCAACTGCGCGGCCCGCGCCGCGTCGTCCCGCGGACGGGCCGGAGGTGCGGTGGGTGTCTCCTCCGCGGGCGTTTCCTCCGCGGGCGCTTCGGCGCTTGTCGGCTCGGGCGCCGGCCTGGCGGGCGGCTTCACCGTGAGCCACCAGGGGTCCTCGCAGGAGACGTAGCGCTGCCCGATCCACACCCCCTTCTGGTTGAGGCCCTTCAGGATGGGGCAGAGTTCGTAGTTGCTGGTGAACGGCCCGCCCACCAGCGTGCCCTCGTTGTGGAACACGCCGCCGGAGCCGTCGGCGGTCCAGAACTTGCCCTCCTTGGGCGGCGCCACGTGCATCACGTAGTCGTTGCGTTCCTGCGGGCCATACATGGTGTGGGTGCGGGTGCAGTGGATCAGGTAGAGCGGCCCGAACTTGACCAGGGGCACGCGCTTGATCTTGATCTCCCGACCGACCTTGTACTCCTTGCCCCCGACCGTGGCGATGAGATAGGTCTTGGGGAAGGCCAGGGCGGCGTAGCCCTCCACCAGTTGCGTGACCGCGTTCTCGGCGGCCTGCATCGCCGCGTCCTGCGTCGGGAACGGGCCCAGCAGTTGGGTGTTCTTCAGGGGTTCGCTGCCCAGTCCGCCCCAGGTCTCCGAACTGTGTGGCCCGGGGTTCTTGAACTCGCGCACCTGGCCCAGGTGCATCCAGCCCACGTCGTTGGCCCAGACCACCCACATCTCTTCCGGCTTGGGGGCCGGCTTCGGCTTGGGCTGGGTGGGCTTCGGCTTGGGTGGAGGCTTCGTCTGCGCGCCCGCCGCCCAGGGGCCGGCTAGGCCCAGCAGCAGGAGCGCGACGAGCATCAAGCGGAGGGGGCGTCGGATCATAGCGCTGCGCCTTTCGTGGAAGTTGTCATGGCACTACGCCGGTGCTCGCCCTCCGTTTCGCGCTCCGCCCGGTTCTCCCTCCTGCCGGCCGCGGCCGGGCGCCAGCCAGGCTTGTGAGCGAAGCGCGACAGGACGCGGCAGCGCGGGGCGGAACCACTCCACAGTTACCTGCCGAAAGGAGATCGAAGATGGGTCGAGCGAAACCGGCCAAGAAGGGTCAAGCGCTGGCGTGCGAGGTGTGCGGGCTGGTGGTGGTCGTGGACGAAGTGTGCGACTGCATGGAGGCGCACGAGATCGTCTGCTGCGACGTGCCCATGAAGAAGCGCGCGCCAGCCGCGGCCAAGAGAACCCCAGCTAGGCCGCGCGCGGCCAAGCCCAAGGGGGCGAAGAGGTAGGGGCCGATTCTCAATCGGCCCGTGCGCGGGGCTTAGGGCCCAATAAGATTGGGCCCCTACACGCTGCATTTCCTCCCCTCGGATGGGGCTCGCCCGCCTCGGCCGGGGAGGAATACGGCGGGGTGTCTGGGCGCCAGGGCCGGCCTGGGGCTCCGGGTGGGCCACGGCCCGATGTCCGCGCCAAGCGACAACTGTTGCGGCGGGTGACTTACGCCAGGGGCGTCCCCTGGCTATTCTCCCGCTAAGAGAACGCAAGAAGGAGGGTAATCCATGCGTTACCGCTTCACCCTGCTCGCTGTCGCGGTGCTGGCGGCGGTCGCCGTCAGCGCCGCCTGGTCGCAGGCCATGTACGAGTACGGGGCGTCGCCCTCCAGGCAGGGTGGTGCGCCCATGCCTAAGAGTGCGGCCATGCCTCAGCCCATCGCCGTGCTTCTTGACGGCCAGCCCCAGCACTACCCGGCGCCGCCCCGCATGGTGAACGGCCGGGTGATGGTGCCGATGCGTGGCATCTTCCAGTCCCTGGGGGCCCGCGTCATCTGGAACGGCTCGAAGCACCTGGTGACCGCGACGCGCGCCGGGACGGAAATCCGGCTCGTGGCGGGGGATCGCCAGGCCGTGGTCAACGCCAAGCGCGTGGCGTTGGAATCGCCGGCCCAGATGGTGCAGAACACCGTCTTCGTGCCGCTGCGGTTTGTGAGCGAGGCGCTGGGGGCGCAGGTCAGGTGGGACCCGGCCAGGCAGCAGGTGATGATCCACCGCGCAGCCCTGGGCGTGACCAAGGCTCCGGCGATAACTGCGGCCTCGAGGGATTCGGAGAAAGTGGCAGTCACGCTGAAGGAGTACAGCATCACGCTGACGCCCGGCAAGGTGAACGCCGGCGAGGTGAAGTTCGAAGTGACGAACGCGGGGACGCTTCCGCATGGGCTCGCCATCGCGGATACGAAAGCGAAGACTCCGACGCTCTCCCCCGGCCAGAAGGCCACGCTCACGGTGACGTTGAAGGCCGGGCCCTGCACCTTGTACTGCCCGGTTGATGCGCACCGCGACCTGGGCATGAAGACCACGTTGACGGTGGAATAGCGCCTCCGGCAGCGCCGCCGGTGCTGGCGCGGCCCGGCGGCCATCCGCTGGAACTGTCCTTCACCTCGCGGGCCCCCTTCCTGGGCCTGGCGACTGACGCTTTGAGGCCGAGGGCGCGCCCTGATCGCTATTCGGTGCAGGTGTAGTACTTCGACTGAAGCGCGGCGTTGAGCCCCGACCAGGCCGCCTGCATCATCGCCTCGCCGATGATGAGCCCGATGAAGAACGGCAGCGCGCCGCGCCAGGCGCGCAGGCCGCCCCATCGCACCAGCGCAACCTTGATCGCCCACACCAGGAACACCGAGAACCACACCGCGTGCATGCCGTAGCCGGCGGCGATGGCGAAGCCGATGGGATGCAGTGGGAAGGCGGGGAACCGCGCGCGCAGCGCGGCGAGCCCGCAGGTGATCAGGAACCCGCTGATCACCCCCAGCAGCGGCCCCGCATGCCAGCGCTGCGACGAGGTGAGATGGTTGACGGCGTCGTCCATCATCCACCCACCCGACGCGCCCTGCCAGTAGAACGCCTGCGCCCCCAGGCCGTGGCGAAAGTAGAGATACAGGGTGAG
>Ga0315288_10008857_pt1 | contig 12688 bp, 30 predicted proteins | sample YL17G11_20_MG_FD_203454 | JGI IMG/M metagenome (GOLD analysis project Ga0315288, IMG submission 203454) | Sediment microbial communities from Yellowstone Lake, YNP, Wyoming, USA - YL17G11_20 | ecosystem: Environmental > Aquatic > Freshwater > Lake > Sediment | place: USA: Wyoming | collected...
GCATCTACTCTAACCGCATCCATTGTAATAATGTCTCTATTAGATGGCACTTTTAAAGAGAACACCTCTGTGTTGGGATTTACATACATAGAAATTAGATTATGTATCTTTGAAATTAATAGCTCGTGTTGAGTACCTAACACTTTCCATTTTATTAACCCAAATGTTACATTTAAAATAGATTTAAACAGTGCTATTTTTACTGGCTCTTCTTTTTTCTCTGTTTGTATTTCCATTAATTAATATACTCCTTAACGGTATATTTAACAACTGATTTTAGTATTAATATGTTTGTTGAATTCAATTTGAATTTTCAATTATTTGAATATTAAATTGATGATATATTAATATATATTCATATATTATAATAACATACTATTTATAAGATGTCAAGTATTTTGTGCAAGTTTTTGCAGTAACGTGCAAGATATTGCAGTGATTACAAAACAAACATTTGTTTATAGAATTGAAAATTTGATACGTATTTTAGGAATGCCTTTATCAAAATTGAGAAGGTCAAAGGGCTGTTATCATTTGCTATCATTAGCTAACATATACTTATATACTATTAATATAAACATTTGTTTATTAATAATATTAATTAACATATGAACGTATAAACATATATTCATATATAATATTACAACAAACAAACGTTTATAATTGTTAGGTTTAACCTAACTAAAAGTTAAGCTTTAACTTTTTAGTAAACATTTGTTTATTACATATGATAACATTTACATATGTAATAATAAAAACATATTGAAAATATTTACATTTATTTTTAAAAATCTATTGACTTCTATAAGTAATAAGAGTATAATCTTAATTAAGAAGAGGAAAATAAATATAGTTTTTTAACAGCAATATTTTGAAAATTTAAAAAAGAGGTCTGTTTAAAATGAAAAAATATACTAACAAGCAAATTAATAATATTATATCTTATTGCATAGCTAATGTAAATTATAAAAAGTTATGCTTAAAAAAAGAATATGATAAAAGATTAAAAAGAGGTAAAATAAAATGAAAAATCTATTTTTTATCACTAAAAGAAGTCTAAAAGATTATACACTAAAATTTCGCAGTAAAAGATTACTCGCTAAAAACACACAAGAAAAAGATAATATTATCAGTTTTTGTCGTGAGCATAAGTTAAGTTATGATATGTTGCCCTTAAAAAAATGTAATGTTAATCGCATTGCCCTATTATTAAATGAGGTAAAAAGTATATGAATAATAAAAAGGATTTAATTACTATTGATAAAGATAAAATAATAGAAAAACTATATGATATTTTTTATAAAATGTCAGATATTTACAGCATATTAAAAGTTAGAGATAATAAAGGGAATTTAAAAAATTTTCAGGATAACTTTAAAAAATAAATATCTTTAGTTATAAAATAACATCTAACTTGTAAAACGTTTACACTATAAAAATAATAAGAAGGGAGTATATTAAAATGGCAGAATTATATAACGCAGGTAGAATACAAATTTCGGTTAGTGCAAGAGAGCTAAAATATAAGGATGGACAAGAAGTAACAGTTTTTAAAAACATTGATGGAGTAAAAACACCGACCGCTAAAATGATTTTTTCAGATATAGAAACAATGAAACAATATCTAACGCAAGAACAAATTGAAACGTTAGCCTGTGCTAATCATCTTGTTAGGTGTCAAAACATAGCAAGAAGTTGGGACAAACCTAAAACAGACCCGTTAGAAAAACTAATCAGAGCTAAAGGTTATGATGAAGAAAAAACACTAAAAATTAAAGCATATTTAGAAAAGTTAGATAAACAGTAAAAACACGAAAATTTAATATCTTTTTAAGAGGGTATATATTTTAAATAATATGTGCCCTCTTTTTATTTACATTTTATCAAAATGTTTTTATTTTTATGTTACATATTATTTTTATAATGTTTTTATTATTTAATAAATAAAATTGATTTTCTTATTATAGTATATATAATATATATATATAAATATATATATATATAAATATATAAATAACATAAAAACATAAAAACACAAAAACATAACTATTTATTTATTTATATATATATATATATATATATACTATATAGTTAGAGGGGTAAAAATCTATCTTTCATATTTAAAAATTCAATTTAAAGAAAACTGATTAATAAATAAAATTGATTTTTATATCAAAATATGGTATAATATATAAAATAGCCCTTCTTGAATTTTCAATATATCAAAATGAATTTTTAAATAATTAAATTTTTAAATTGAAATCCATATTGTTTTTATAAATAATAATCTATTTTAAATAATAAACTAATAAATAAAAAGGGGGTGATATAAAAGTGGCTAAGATATTAGAACAATGGGAATACGAAAAATGGGCAAATTCTATGAGAACAAATAGAAAGAAATTTACTGATGAGAACATAACAGAGGGAAGTCATCAAATAGAGTTTTATTTTGAAAAAGGTAGTGTAAATCCATTAGACGAAAATGCACCAAGTAGAAAATTTTTACTGACAATAAGAAAAGGGTATAAAAGTGAATGTGTTACAATAGAAGAATGCAATACCAAAGGATATATATTAAATACATCTACAAAGATAGACCCAAGTAGATTTAATGATTTAATAGAACTAGCTGGTGGGATATTCTTTGAAATATGTGAATTTACTAATAATCTTATGAATACATTATAGATGGCTAGAATAAAATTGAGGGCAAGAGAAATCTTGCCTTCTTTTTTATTTTACTAAATTAAATAAAAACTAAATTAAATAAAAAGGGGGTAAATTAAGTGGAGAACATTAAGTTAACTAACAAAGAAATAAAAGAGACAGTAATTGAAATGCTGAATGATGCAAAAGGAATAATTAGTGATGACTCAGATGTAATAGAAGATGATAACGATGAGGAAGATGGAATTGGAATGATATCATATGACTTGCTTTGGGTTAGTGCGGCTAAGGTTGCCATCGAAAACGCTACAGGTGCTAACCCAAGTAAAATTAAAGATGATACATATTTATTTGAACTTTTGTTAATGTTTAAAAAGTTAAAAGGACATCAAGAAGAATTTAATAAAGAAAAAGGTGAGAACAAAAAAGAAATAATATCTGATAAAATTACAAGAACTATAGAAGCATTAGATGATATATCAAATCACATAATTGATGAAGACATAGTAAATAGAAATAATAAATAAAAAAGAACAATTAAGAAAAGCGTTCACAGCGATATTAAACGAGTTTGTATTATTAAAGCATGATTTGAATAACGCTGTTAACGAATTACTAAAAGAAGTCTCGATAAGAACACCATTAAAATAAATTAAATGGAGGTAAATAAAATGACTGATAAGTGTAAACCTAACTGGAATGACAGGGAACAACAAGATGTAGAAAGTAAAGATGTTATACAATACCTGAACACAGTTTATAATGACCCAGCAAACACAATAGAGTTTTCACACGACTATTGTATAGGATATGTAGATGCATTATATCAATATGGGTTACTAAATGATAATGACTATACTGTAGTAACGGAGTGGGATTATGCTATGGAAAAAGAATTATTAAATAAGAAGGAGGTAGATAAAAATGAAAACTAACCAAGAGATAGTCGCATATCTAAAAGACGTAAATCAAGCATTTATAGAAGGAGAGCATTTTATAAGTTATTGCAATGGATATGGAGATGGTTATATCCACGCACTAGCAAGAGAACAGCTAATTACTGAAGAGCAAATGATTAAATTAGAGGAATGGAATAACAAAGAAACTAATAAATGGTATGCTATAGCAAAGAAAGATGCTAAACGAAGTTTAAGTGATATTCAACCAACAAGGGATAAGTTTGAACTAATATTAAAAGATATAGCGAGTGACAAGGTAGAGGATATTATTAACAAACTAATAGAAGCTACATACACACATACACCATTAAAATAAAAAGGAGGTAAATAAAAATGAAAGCTGAAAAAGTATGGCACGGGGTAATGCCAGAAGTATGTGATTTATGTCAACAACCTATTACTAATAAGTTTATAGATGGTAAAACTATTTTTGGACCGTGGGCATTAATGTGTACTAAGTGTTATGATGAGCTAGGAGTAGGTCTAGGTTTAGGAAAAGGGCAAGAGTATTCAACTCTCATTAAAGAAGACGAGGGGGTAGATAAAAATGAAACTAAGATGGGGTGAGTTTGAAAGTAAATACATAACGAAAAAGATGCCAACAGCTAAAAAAGATAACTCGTGGATAGTATGGTATCTATTATTTATTGTGGGTGTAAGTGGTATTGTGTATTTAATAATTAGTCAAGTCATAATTAAATAAAAAGGAGGAGCTAAATGAAAGAACCATTTGTTGCTAGTTTTGACTGTGACCCTGACGTTTTTTCCTGCCCTAATTTTAACGGTAAAAAGAAAATAAAAGGGTGGGAGTTGATAGATGAACACTTTGTAGACAAAAGTGGGTGGGGCGCATCTGATGAGCCAGCACTAACACGCTTACAGTTTGTTAAGCGTATAAAAGAAGGGCACGGGTATGCAATAACAAATGAGGGGCAATTTCAAGTATATGTTGGAGAGTATATAAAAATAGTGTAATTAATAAAGGAAGTTATTATATTAAATAGCTTCCTTTTTTAATCGCATTATCAAATTCAATTTTTGAAGGCGAGAATGTTTTAATAAAATAAATGCCTGCCCTGTGGCGTTCTGAAAACGCTTGAATTTTGGTAAAGGAGTATTCAAAGGTCTGAGCAACCTAACAGGGCAGGCAAATAAAAAGGGGGTGAGTAAATGCCAAGTGAATTTGCAGAAGCAAGAAAACTAATGAATGAAACTTTTTTAGAAGATAAAGATTTGTATTATGGTTATCAATCAAATATTGCCATGCTTTTATACGATGAGCAAGTAAGAAATGGCAAACCTATTAATTACAGAGACCACGAAAATAGAAATGTAATCGCAAAAAAAATATTAAATTTGATATTTTTGTAAGGGGGATGAAGAGATGAAAACAACAGAAATCCCAGTATATTGCTGGCAATGCGGGAAAAGATTTTATATCGAAATTACTAATGGTTTTTGCGGTGGATGTAACAAAGAAACTGATGCCAGATGGGAACGCTTTGGGAAAAGATTATTGGTATCTTGTGAAGAATGTGGAATGACTATTATTGAAGATGAAAATAGATTTGATATGGAGGAAAAATAAATGTATTACTAAACTTATATGCAGCAATATTACTTAGAGCACAAGGAAAAAATAAAAAAGCAATCTATGGAATGGAATATCAAACTGACGGTTATGATAATCGAATAGGCGGGCAAGATGATCGAGGGAATATATTCAATTTATATGAAAAGAAAGGAGTGTGAATTATGGATACGAAGGAAGCGATTGAATTTTTTAAAAAGGCGAGGGGGAGTTATATTTACATCAGGGAATTAGATGATAAGCTATTTGATGAGATTATTGATTTGTTAGAACAAGGTGAAAAGTATCGGTTGATGTGGGGGGGAATAGCAACTATGTATAAACTACCTTGTTATGGGTTAGAAAATAGTAGTGGTTTAGATATAGTTAAACATCTTGAGCAAAAATACTTTCCAAAGGAAACTAATAATTACAAAGAAGGGGAAGAATAATGAATATTAAAGTAAATATTAAGGAGGGTTAAACTTCAGTGAGAACTATCACATTATTGGTTCTAATTTTACTACTAATGTCAGTGCTGTGTGTATTCTCTACTAAATACTTTGATTTGACAGCAACTGGTTACTATCCAGGACCTGAATGTACATACCCGTTTGATGATGGCTTTACAGCAATAGGTCATATTGCAGGTAAAGGTTCTATAGCAATAGACCCAGTTAATGGACCTTTAAAATTTAATCAAAAAGTCTACGTAGAAGGTTATGGTTATGGTATCTGCAATGACGTTGGTAGTGCCATAAAAGGGTGGGAAATAGATTTGTGTTTTAATACTTATGAAGAAGCAGTTGAGTGGGGCAGGCAACTGGTAAGAGTTTATATAATAAAATAAAAGGAGAAAGTAAATGAAAAAGAATTATCTAAAAATTGATGTATGTAAAGAGTGTGGAGGAAAGTGCTGTAAACATCTACCAGGTATTGCACATCCATGTGACTTTAAGGAGCCTCTTAAAGAGAGCTTAATAGAAGCATTTAAATCAGGACACTGGGCAATAGATTGGTATGAAGGAGACCCTGTAAAGGGCAGATACAAGCTCCATAATGTGCTTTTTATTAGACCAAAAGTAAAAGGTGTGAGTGAACTATTTGACCTGACTTGGGGAGGTGAGTGTATATTTCTTGCATATGATGGGTGCACATTAAAACCATTAGAACGTCCCAGAGGATGTAGATTGTTGGAGCCAATAAGTGTTGATAGATGTGTTCCTCACAAAGTAGAAGATAAAGCAACATGTGCAAGACCTTGGATGCCCTATCAAAAAGTTATCTTGAAAGCAGCAAGAGCAGTAGGAGAGAGCATAAAAAATGCACATAAGGCAGAAGCCACAAGCTTAATAGAACAGATGTTTGGTATATATCGGGCACCGCTATAATAAAGAAATCTAATAAAAAGGAGGTGTAAATATGACTCAAGAAGATAATTTGAAGGTTATAGTAGATGACTGGTGGAACTCATTAGACCAGTTTGAACAGGGGGAAATCATAGATAACAACTACCCCGACGACTCTCATTTACTTGATAACGATGAAGCTTGGGAGGGTTTACCTTGGAATACTAAATTAGAAGTTTATATGGAAAACAACCCTGGCGAATTAGCCGAGCCTGATTTTGATGACGAGTATCACCGAAAGAAGGAAGAAGAAAATGAACCACACTGAAATACATTTAATAAGAAAGCACCAAGCTGTTGAGAAAGCAAGAGCGGAATACCATAGCTTTATGAGAGTAAGAACGCTAAAAGATATAGCATCAAGCTATAGCCTCACGATGATAATGCTTAGACTTGAAGTAAATTTAGTCGATGCGGTAGCAGATGAGGAGAGTGTAAGGACGGCTTTATTAAAGTAAAAATGAAAGGAGATGATAAAATGTGACAGTTATAAAGTTAACAACAGAGGAACTGGCAAGATATAGGCAACTTAGGGCAAAGCGACTAGGGAAAAGCACAGAACCTAGTGCTATTACGGTGGATGTGCAACAAAGAAGAAACATGCAAGGTATGATACCTGTGCAATTATGGGCAGACGTAAGGGCAAAGGCAGCTCAAGATATGATACCAGTTAGAAGAATGTTAGAGGTTGCGCTTGAGACATATCTTGTTATGGAGCCTGAGGACTTTCAAAGGATAAAGGAAAGATACACAAAGTTAGAAGAAGAAATGAAGGAAAGTGGGTGATAATTATGTCTCTTTGGAAACTAGCAAAGGCTGTTGCTAAAGATAGGAGTGAGGACGTAAATGACGTTTATAACAGACTTTTAAAGAATAGGAAGAAGGTACGAAGAATGGAGGGCAGATTACATTATGTTGAAGATAACAAGGAAAGGGGTGAGTATAATAGTTCCTAACTACTGGTTAAATGGTAGTGGATTTTTAAAACATAAAGCTGTGCATGCTATTAAATTATTTTTTGGAGATGAAACACTGGAGCAGGCTTTAAAAGAAGCCAAAAGAAATGTAAGATATGGCTGGAATACTAGTAAGGGCGTGGAAATAAAAGAAGGAAAGGGAGATGATTAAGTGAAGAAAAATGATATTGTAAGGTTTAAATTTGGTGCAACTGGGGAAACACATCAAGGTAAAGTTAACTGGGTGGATGAAGAAAATGTTGGTATTACATTAATAGGTGAAGGGTTTAGTGGGAAAGAAGCAACTGTAATGTCAATATCTGAATGTGAAGTGGTGATAGAATTTAAAGGGGATAGTTTAAAAGATGAGATACATAACTTGTCTACTGAAGAACTGATATCAAATATACAAAGATTAAAAGGAATGAGGTTCCCGAAAAAAATGACGAGGGGCATCAGAACTGCATCTTTAAGTGAGGGTAAAAGGCAAAGGATGACAAAACTATTAGAGTCAATAGAAGAAGACCCAAAGTTATTAGATACGTTAATAGTACAGGCACTTAAAGAAGAAGGTGACAGTAATGTCAAAGAATGAAACATTCTATTTTGACTACACAATGTTAAGTGCTTTCTTGCGCTGCCGTTTCTACTATTATTTTAGGCACGTAAGGCACCTCGTTCCTAAAATTACAAAGGCGCCATTATCATTTGGGCAGACTTGGCATTCAGCAACAGAACTATTAGCTAAGGGGAAGAGCCTAAATGAGGTACAGATACATTTTAAAAGTAGCTATAAAAATGAGACAAATGATTTGTTGAGAACAAAAGAACGTGGTGCACTAATGTTAAAAGTATATCAAGAGAAGTATGAGAAAGCTCCCATAAAGTTTCTTTACACTGAGACACCATTTGCCATTCACTTCCCGGATAACATAATAATGTGTGGTCGCATGGACGGCATCGTTGAGTGGCAATGTGGTGTGTATGTGTTTGAAAGAAAAACTACGTCTCGATTTGGTTCAACATTTTTTGAAAAGTTTGAGCTAAATTATCAAATAGATGGCTATTGCTTAGGTTGTATGGAATTGGTGGGTGCTTGTAATGGAGCTATTATAGATGCAGCAAGAGTATGTAAACCAGTGCCTAATATGAATGACGACTTTGTTAGAGATGTAGTGTCAAGGACAAAGAATGAGTTGGTGCTAGCAAAGAGAAACATAATAGAGATAGTAGAAGATATGCAACACGGACCTATATATCAGAACAAAGATGCTTGTATGCAGTATAATCAGAAGTGTCAGTATCATGATCTGTGTATGGGGGCCTGTGACGAACGTATAATAAGGGCATCATACGAGATTAGTGAGTGGGACTGCTCACAAGGACTAAGAGCTAAAACAAAGGAAGCACAGTTAAAATTATTTGAAGAGGAAAAGAAAGAAGGTGATGAACAGAAAACATTATCAAATTCAATAATTGAAATTGAGAATGTAATTAAAAGAAAGGAGGATTAAAATGAATACAGTTAAAGGAGGTGAATATTAGTGGCAAATACGAAGGATATTAAGTTAACTCATCTAAAAGTACTTGTTTGGGGTGAAGCTAAATCGGGCAAAACTATGTTTGCCTCAACCTTTCCACGACCATTTTTCTTTGACTTAGATAATGGTATGCTTACATTAGCTGGTAAAAACATAGAATATGAGACTTACAGTGGTGATAAAGGTTACAGACAATTTAGATTAGACTTGCCTAAAGTAGCTGAGAGAGATGACATAGACACGCTCGTAGTAGATAGCTTATCATCTATGCACAACTTTATGATGGAAGAAATACAAAAGCTAAGTGGCACTTACCCAGGAACACCACAAATACAAGAGTACGGACTGCAAATAGTTAAGATAAGAAAGTTCCTTTATGAACTTGTTGACTACAAAAAACACGTGGTTCTCATTGGACATGAACAGGTTTGGCAAGACGCAGTAACGAAGGAGACTTTCATATTACCATTGGTTGTAGGCAAATCTCTGCCAAACCGCTTAGGCAACTGGTTTGATGAGTTTTATCATATGGAAGCTGTATCTACGAAAACTGGTGTAGAATATAAACTAAGAACGAAGAAGTCTCATAAGTACAGTTGTGGTAGTAGATTAAATTGTTTAGATGAGTTGGAGGAACCTGATTTTAATGTGATTATGTCCAAAGCTAAAAAGGGAGGAAAACTGTAATGAAAAGTGAGATCAAGAGATTTCAACAGAGTACATTGACTAAAGTGCAAGAACTTGGTTGCGATATAGAAATGGAATTAAGTGTGTGGAGACCAAAAAGAGAACAAGTAGAATACTTACTTAATTTAGAAGGGTTTGTGATATGTCCACATAGTACTACTGCTGGAATATTTACTCTTATTAGTAAAGATAATATTCCAGAACAAATGAGCTTTGCACAAACAGAAATAATTGTGTATTGTAACCATGAAGATGACGAATGGGTAACAGAGGAAATAAAAAAGAAAGGAGGTAAGACGTAATGAATGATTTAACAAAGATGAATGAGACCAAAGGAACAGTAACAATAGTTGAGATTAATGGCATGAAGATGGAAGTAGATATGAGAAGTGCTAAAGTAGCAAAGTTAGAACTTTACAAGGTGGGTAGTAATGTGAGGGTATTAAAGAAGGAGTATAGTGATACCTACAAGACTTACGGAGGCGTGATAATTGGGTTTGACAACTTTACAGAAATGCCCTCAATATTAATAGCATACATTAAGGATTCTTACAGTGATTGTGAGATAGAGTTCTTGGCTTTTAATAAAGACACAAAAGACATAGAAATATGTCCTGCTGATGCCACCTTCATTCCGTTTCAAAAGTCAACTGTATTGCAACAATTAGACAGCAAGGTAGTACACGCAGAACATGCATTAGAAGAAGCAAAAGCTAAGAGAGAATACTTTACTAAATATTTTGATAAGTATTTCTAGCATGAAGAAAAATAAACCAAAGAAGGGAGGTGAATAAATAACATGAAAGTCAACGTGAACTTAGACGACGTAAAAGAACTTCAACCAGTGCCAGCAGGTAACTATGTGTGTAAGGTAATTGACGGAGAAGTAAAGGAAGGGCCTAAAGGCAAATACATTGCATGGATACTTGAAATAAGTGAGGGTGAATTTGCAGGTCAGCAACTATGGCACAACACTTCATTAGTGCCTGACGCACAGTTCGGCCTTAAACGGTTCTTACAAGCCTGTAAGTTTGAATGGGGCAAGAGTTCGTTTAACACTGAAGACGTGTTTGGTAGTGAAGTAATAGTTAAAGTAGTAATGAAGGATTATGAAGGAGAACCTAAGAATAAAGTTAAAGGATTTATTCCTGTTAATTAATTAGTAGGACTCCTCAAGAGGGGGTATCGCACCATATTTGTGATGCCCTCTCTTTAAAAGAAAGGACGTGATTTAATGAGAGGAAAGCACTATGATGCGATAACTATAGATGACATGATACCATCTCCTGATAATGTTAGACATGCTATTGAGTGGTACAACAGTGCAGGTATTGACTTTGGTAAAGAAATGTTAAATGATAGTAACTATAATAAAGGGAAAGGAGGGAATGAAATGCTTAAATGTGTATATCATGTAATTCTTTTTAACACAGCCACGGAAGAGATTGACTTCAAGGGGTATGTACCAGCTAAAGATGAAGAAGCTGCTCTTATGGCGGCTGCCCAAACTTTTGGCAAGTATGATGCTGATGTACATGTGCATAACGTGAAATCGATTATGCAATACGAAAAGAAGTAGAATGAAATAAACATAAAGGCTGAGGATTTCATTTGCCTAAGGCGCCTCCTTTAACTACATGCCTGTCGACAAGTGTGTAGAAGTGAAGTTCTTAGGTTTCTTTTCCTCAGCCTCAATAAAATGTGAAAGGAGATATATGAAAAAACTTTTTATAATAATCATAATTCTAGTGTTATGTTCGGTTATAGTTTCTGCTAAATTGAATGAGGAGACCCTAAAAAGCGTTGAAGCGTTAAGATTAAAACAGTGTCTAGACAGCGGGACACTTTTCTATAGCGATATAAGTGATGCCAACTTTGTTTACGAATGGTGGAGTATGACTTTTAAAGACGGTAAGTTATTTGTGGAGACACAGGACGGCAAGTGGTTTATAGAAATGAAAGAGGTGGAAGAGAATGACAAAACTAAAAATAAGTGATATAAACATAGGTGAAAGAGCAAGGTCAGATTATGGTGACATATCAGCTCTTGCTGCATCTATCCAGCGTTATGGTCTACTCCACCCTATTGTAATTGATGACAAGAATAATCTTATTGCTGGTGAACGTAGATTAAGAGCACATATCAAACTTGGTAAGACAGAAATAGAGGTTAAGAAGTTTTCTGAGCTTAGTGATATTGACAAGAAGGAAATAGAATTAGAAGAAAACATACAAAGAAAAGAGCTTAATTGGCAAGAGCTTGTGCTAGCTAAATTATCTCTACATGAACTTAGACAGCAAATGTATGGCACTAGAACTGGTCATACTGGCGGTGAGGGCTGGGGTCAGGGGGATACTGCATTAGCTTTAGACATGAGTGAAGGTTCTGTTTCTCAAGACTTAAAATTGGCGAAGGCAATTAGAAACTTTCCAGAGCTAATGAAGGAGAAGACAAAGTCAAATGCGTTTAAAAAATATAAGCATATGGAGTCCGTGCTTCTTCGTCAAGAATTAAATAAAAGAAGGACTCGAGATGTAACTCCTAACATAATATGTGGGCTTGCTGAGGTTGAGTGTGCAAAATGGGCAGATGAGAGTTTTGATTTCTTTATAACCGACCCTCCATATGGACAAGATTTAGATAAGAAGAGTGATACAGGTAAAACTGTAAGTGGTGTAACATATGAAGATGACCCTTATCTTATAATGGATATGTTAAGGAAAGTAGTAAAGGAACTATATAGAGCACTTAAACCAGACAGACATATGATTATAGCATTCTCTATGGTGCATTATATAAAACTAAAACAGTTATTAGAAGATGCTGGCTTTACTGTAGACCCAACTCCATTAATATGGAATAAAGAAAGTGGTAGTTCTCCATCAAATGGAGAAT
>Ga0315288_10008860_pt1 | contig 12687 bp, 6 predicted proteins | sample YL17G11_20_MG_FD_203454 | JGI IMG/M metagenome (GOLD analysis project Ga0315288, IMG submission 203454) | Sediment microbial communities from Yellowstone Lake, YNP, Wyoming, USA - YL17G11_20 | ecosystem: Environmental > Aquatic > Freshwater > Lake > Sediment | place: USA: Wyoming | collected...
AGGTTGTCGCGGTTGAGACCGGGATGCCGGTCGTGTCCAGCACTGTGCCCTGGGGCGTTACCCGGGCCGCATAGATGTCATAGTCCGAGCCGCTGCGACCATCAGTCCAAGTCACCAGGGAGTTCGCACCATCAAAGGCAAGGGCGGGAAGCTCCTGGTAGGATGCCGCGGTTGAGACCGGGATGCCGGTCGGGTCCAGCACTGTACCCTGGGGCGTCACCCGGGCCGCATAGACGTCGCAGTCCGAGCCGTTGCGATCGTCCTCCCAAGTCACGAGAAAGTCCGCGCCATCAAAGGCAACGGCGGGAACACACTGATCAAATGCCGCGGTTGAGACCGGGATGCCGGTCGGGTCCAGCACTGTGCCCTGGGGCGTCACCCGGGCCGCATAGATGTCATAGTCCGAGTCGTTGCGACCGTCCGCCCAAGTCACCAGGAAGCTCGTACCGTCAAAGGCAAGGGCAGGCGACTCCTGGTCGCTTGTCGCGGTTGAGACCGGAACGCCGATCGGATCCAACACCGTGCCCTGGGGCGTCACCCGGGCCGCATAGATGTCAGCGAAGCCGCCGCGATGATCCATCCAGGTCACCAGGAAGTTCGCGCCGTCAAAGGCAGCGGCCGGAAGCCCCTGGTAGGATGCCGCGGTCGAAACCGGGATGCCGGTCGTGTCCAGCACCGTGCCCTGCGGCGTCACCCGGGCGGCATAGATGTCGGCAACATACGACCAGTTGCGATAGTCCGCCCAGGTCACGAGCAGGCTTGTACCGTCAAAGGCAATCGCCGGAGACTCCTGTCTGTTCGCCGCGGTCGAGACCGGGATGCCGGTCGTGTCCAGCACTGTGCCCTGCGGCGTTACCCGGGCCAGGTAGATGTCGGCAGAACTCGGCCCGCTGCGGTAATCGTCCCAGGTCACCAGGAGGTTCGTACCGTCAAAGGCGACGGCCGGATACTCCTGGTAGTCTGCCGCGGTCGAGACCGGGATGCCGGCCGGGTCCAGCACCGCGCCCTGCGGCGTCACCCGTGCCGCATAGATGTCAGGGCACCCGCCGCCGCCAACGTCCTCCCAAGCCACCAGGTAGTTCGCGCCGTCAAAGGCAACGGCCGGATACCACTGGTCGCTCGCCGCGGCTGAGACCAGGATGCCGGTCGGGTCCAGCACCGTGCCCTGCGGCGTCACCCGGGCCGCATAGATCTTCTCGGACGTGTCGCTGCGACGGTCCACCCAAGTTACCAGAAAATTCGCGCCGTCAGAGGCAAGGGCCGGAACCTGTTGGTAGCCTGCCGCGGTTGAGACCGCGATGCCGGTCGTGTCCAGCACCGTGCCCTGCGGCGTCACCCGGGCCGCATAGATGTCATTGTCCCAGCCGTTGCGATAGTCTTCCCAGGTCACCAGGAAGTTCGTACCGTCAAAGGCAACCGCAGGAAGCTCCTGGCCGTATGCCGCGGTTGAGACCGCAATGCCGGTCGGGTCCAGCACCGTGCCCTGCGGCGTTACCCGGGCCGCGTAGATGTGAAAAGGGTAGTCGCGCGCATCCTCCCAAGTCACGAGGAAGTTTGTGCCGTCAAAGGCAAGAGCAGGAGACCTTTGGTTGTCCGCCGCGGTTGAGACCGCAATGCCGGTCGGGTCCAGCACTGTTCCCTGCGGTGTCACCCGGGCCGCATAGATGTCGGAAATCCCGCCGCCGCGATAATCTTCCCAGGTCACTAGGAAGTTCGCACCGTCAAAGGCGAGGGCCGAGCGATTCTGGTCAGCGGGAATCGGACCGATGACCAGGCTGGTATCAATCAGGAACTCGCCGTCGTCAACGCCCGGGAGCATGGGTTGGCAATCGGTGAACTGCGGACGAGAAGTCGCGTGACCGTGTCCCAACCGCTTTGCCGCATCCTCCGGGTCAAAGCCCGCCCGAAGCGATGCCGCGGATTCCTGATTCCTGATTGTCTGACGTTGCCGGTTCATCGGCGCGACCTGGGCCCGAGCCGCGCTGGCAGCCAGCGACAGACAGAGCACCAACAGAATCCCGTTTCTCATCTTCTCTCCCTACCGGGTCACAACGACCTTGGTTACCTTCGGTTGCCGATGGTCAATCGCAGACTGCACGAAATACACCCCTGCTTCCAGCCGGCTTACGTCATTCCGGCCCGGATGCAGTTCCGCAACGCGACGACCGGTCGCATCGAGCAGGAAAACCAGGGACTGTCCCGTTGTGGACTGTCCCGGTTTTCCACCCGCCAGCTCCAGCACGCCGCGCACAATAGTCGCTGTCGGCTGTAAGCTGTAGGCTGTTGGCTGCCTGGGCGTCGCGCGTCCTTGCTCGATTCCCGCGCCGTAGAACTGATAGACCTGCAGCCCGTAGTAATCCGCGACATATGCATAGTCTCCTGCTGCGGCAACGCCCAATGCAGCAGCAGGGGTGCCGTGGTAACCCGCCTCCTGCGGGTTCTGCGGGTTTGTGGTGTTGATCACACGCAGCCCTCCATCGTCATCCGCAACGTATGCGTAGTTCCCGACTATCGCAACACCATTGGCATCGCCCGGCGTGTCGCAGTGCCCGACCACTTGCGGATTCTGCGGGTCGGCGACGTCAACTACGCGCAGCCCTCCGCCATCGTCCGCGACATAGGCGTAGTGCCCGGCTACCGCGACCCCTCGGGTTTCGCCAGTCATGTAGCAGTACCCGACCTCATGCGGGCTCTGCGGGTCGGCAACGTCAACTACACGCAGCCCGTTGCCCGCACACGCGACATAAGCGTAGTTCCCGGCTATCGCAATGCCATTGGCCTCTCCCGACGTGTCGAGCCAGCCGAGGAGCACGGGGTTTGCCGGTACCGAGACGTCCCAGATCTCCAGGCCGTCGGCCTTTGCCGCAACGTAGAGCCGGCTGTCCTGGTAGCAGAGACTCTGAACTCCGTCACGAGTACGGACCGCCTCGGACAGCTCCACTGGGTGTGATGGGTCGCTGACATCCAGCACAAAGACACCGTGGCCGGAACCGATGAAAGCCAGATTCCGGGCCGGATCGAGCGCAACCGCATTGCTTGGCCCGAACGGCCAGTTGCCGACAAAGCGGCAGTTCAGAGAATCAGCCGAGGCAGCCGACAGCCAACAGCCGACAGCCAACAGCAGATAGAGCTTCTTCATTGTTCCTCCTCAGCGCTGAATAACGACTTTGTGGACCGCCGACGGCTCACGGCTCACGGCTGACCGCTCGTAACGAACGAAGTAGACCCCGGGCGCAAGCCGGCTCACGTCATTCGGGCCGGGCATCAACTCCAGCACCTTGCGACCCGAGATGTCGAGCAGGAAAACCAGGGACTGTCCCGATGCGGACTGTCCCGGTTTTCCCAGCGGCAACTCCAGCACCCTGCGCACAATGGTCGGGCCGAGGTTCAGCGTTCCGCGCTCATCGCTCATCGTTTCCTGAATTCCGGTCATCGAATCGCGGAGCACCACAACGCGGGAGTGGCCCAAGTTGGTGACGTAGGTCCGGTTCAGCGGCTGGCTCCAGGCGAACGCGTTCACACCATTGCCGGCCCAGACCTTGCCGACCAGCTCGTTGGTCCGGCCGCTGATTACGACAACGCTGTCCGAGCTGCTCGAAGCGCAATAGACCTTGTCGTTCAGCCGGTTGTGAAACAACGCGAGCGGCTCACCGTCAACCGGCAAGGTGCCAACCACCGTGTTTGTCGCCGCGTCCACAATCGAAACCACCTGCGTCAAGGCGCAGCCGCAGTACAGCTTGTTGTCGGTCGGGTTGTAGCAGAGGGTCTTGGGCCGTCGGCCGACGAAGATCCTCGCCACGATGCTGTCTGACCCGCAGTCAACCGCGACCAGCAAGCTGTCCGCCTCGCTGTTGTCCCCGGCAATAGCGCAGTACACACGGTTATCCGCGGAGTCATAGGCAAGGGCCGCCGGGCCACAGCCGACGACCAGAGTGGCAAGCACGCCGTTTGTGTTACCGTCAATTACGGTGACAATCGAATCGGGCGACCACACGCCGCCGCTTGCGCAGTAGACCTTGTTGCTCGCTGGACTGTAGGCCAGGGCCAGCGGCTGTTCACCCGCGGGCACGGTTGCGAGCACCTGGTTCGTCGCGCCGTCAATCACGGTCACGGTTCCGCTCGAGTGGTTCGCGCAGTAGACCTTGTTGTTCTGAGGGTTGTAGCAGAGGACCCAAGGTCCATCTCCTGCGGTAACGGTGGTGATGACCTGGTTCGTTGCGCCGTCAATCACTGTCACGGTATTGCCGCCGGAGTTGGCGCAGTAGACCTTGTTGTCGTGCGGGTTGTGGCACAGGGCCGCCGGTTCCGGCCCGACCGGCACCACGGCGGTCACGCGGTTCTGCCCGCAGTCAATCACCGATACGGTGGAGCTGTACCGATTGGCGCAGTATGCCTTGTCGTCGTGCGGATTGGCGGCAAGCGCCGCCGGCTCGTCGCCGACCGCCACCATCGCAATCACACTGTCACCTGGCAGGTCAAGCACGCCGACGTTGTCGGTGTAGTAGTTCGCGCAATAGAGGCGGTTGCCCGCAGCATTGAGGCACAGCGCGCCCACTCCGTTCCCGGCATCGAAAATGGAGTCAAGCACGACGTTCGTGGCGCCGTCAATCACCCATATCGCACCGCCCGCGTCGTATCCGGAGTAGAGGCGATTGCTGACCGAATCGAAGCAGAGCGAGCCTGAGCCGAACGGGATCGAGGAAACGACGTTGTTGGTCGCGCCGTCAATCACGGTAACCTCGGTGCCACTGCCACAATAGACCTTGTTGTTGATTCCGTTGTAGCACAGCGCAAGCGGCTCGTAGCCGACCGCAACGACGGCAACGACGCTGTCTGAGACGCAGTCAATCACTGACACCGTGTTGCTGTAGAAGTCAGCGCTGTAAACCTTGTGGTTCAGGGGATTGAGACAGAGAGCACTCGGGAGGACGCCGACCGGGATTCGCGCGATCACGCTGTCCGGTCCGCAGTCAATCACCGCCACATCGTTGCCGTAACAGTCCGCGCAATAGACTTTGCGTCCAGCCGGGTAGTAGCACAGCGCAGACGGCCCGGCGCCGACCGGGACCGTGCCGATGACTGAGTCGGAGCCGCAGTCAATCACCGAGACCGTTGAGCCGAGCAGGTTCGCGCAGTAGACCCGGTTGTCGGCCGCGTCAAGGGCAAGAGCCGAAGGGCAGTCGCCGACCGGCACCGAAATGAGTTCGTGATTGGTGGCGCCATCAACCACCACGACGCTTGAATCGAACGGGCTCGCGCAGTACACCTTGTTGCCGGTCGGGTTGTAGACCAGAGCCAGCGGGAGTCCGAAGGTTCCGGATGCGAGGCCAATCCGCGCCAGCCTTGCGTTCGTGTTCCCGTCAATCGCCACCACGCCGCCGAAACCGGAAACATAGACCGTATTGTCTACGGGGTTGAGAACGAGTTGTCTCGTGTAAGTCACACCGCCAAACGAGTCCGGAATCAGTATCGTCGTCTCCAGCCATTGGGCGGAAACAGCCGACAGCCAACAGCCGACAGCTAACAGCACACAGGGCAGTTTCATCATCTCCTCCTATCGAGTTATCACAATCTTGCGGACCTCTCCCCGACCCCTGACCCCTGACCCCAGGTCCCTGACGAAATAGACCCCTGCCCCGAGCCGGCTCACATCATTCGGACCCGGGTGCAGTTCCATGACCTTGCGGCCCGAAATGTCCAGCAGGCAAGCCAGGGACTGTTCCATTGTGGACTTCCCCGTTCTTTCGGGCGCGAGCTCCAGCACCCTGCGGACAATGGTCGGACCGACATTCGGCGTTCTGCGCTCATCGTTCATCGTCTCCTCAATGCCCGTCACCGAATCGCGCAGCACCGCGACGCGCGAACCCGTCTCCAGACTCAAGTAGGTTCGGTTCATGGTCGGGTTCCACGCGACCGCAGAGGCGTTATACCCGGCCGCGACGCGTCCGACCAAGGCATTAGTCCGACCGCTGATGACCGTGATGCTGTCGCCGGACTCGCAGACGCAGTAGACGTTATCGTTTCTCGGATTGTAGAACAGCAGCTTGGGGTCGCTTGAGACGGGCACGGTCGCCACAACCTGGTTCGATGCCGCGTCGAGAACCGTAACATTTCCCGGGAGGCCGCAGTAGACCTTGTTGTCAACCGGGTTGTAGCAGAGCACTGCGGGCGTTCTGCCGACCACGACCGTCGCAATCACGCTGTCCGAGGCGCCGTCAATGACGCAGACGGTCGAGTCCGGCTCAGAGTAGCCGCCCGAATTGGCGCAGTAGATGCGGTTATCAACCGAGTCGTAGCACAGGGCACACGGCCCGCGGCCTACCGCCACCGACGCCAGAACCTGGTTCGAGACGCCGCCAATCACCGTGACCAGAGATTCCTGCGGGTTCCCGCCGAGGGCGCAGTATACCTTGTTGTCGGCCCGATTGTGGCACATTGCCGACACGCCACTACCCACCGACACTCTCGCAAGCACGCTGTTTGTGGCACCGTCAATCACCGTCACCGTATCCGTGTACTCGCCCGCCGCGTAGATGCGGTCGCTCGACGGGTTGTAAAGGACAAGGGCCCCGCTGGGCGCCGGCACCGAGTCGAGCACGAGGTTCGTGGCGCCGTCGAGTATCACCACGCCGTACGACCCGCCGCTGTAGACCTTGTTGTCCAGCGGGTTGTAGCACAGGGCCGACGGCGGCCAGACTACCGGTACGAGCGCCACCACGCGGCTCGTCATGCCGTCGATCACCGATACCGTAGCGCTGATAACATTCGCGCAGTATGCCTTGTTATCGGTAGTGTTGTAACACAATGCAACCGGATAGTCCCCGACCGGCACCGTCATTAGAAGGCTGTCGGCGGCAGCATCGACCACTCCAACGTTGAACGTTTCGTAGTTTGCACAGTACAGCCGGTCGCCTGCCGGGTTGTGGCAAAGGCCAAACGTCTGTGACCCGCCGCACCACGCAGAATCGGTCACGAGGTTCGTCACACCGTCAATCGCGAACACCTGGCCGTTGCTCGAGTAGTATACCTTGTTACCCACCGAGTCATAACAGAGAGCGTCTGGCCCCCACGCTACCGCGACGGTCGCGAGCACAGAGTCGGTTGCCCCATCGATTACAGAAACCGAATCGTTCGCCGGTCCAGCGCAATAGACCTTGTTGTTGATTGGATTGTAGCACAGGAACTCGGGACCGTAGCCCACTGATATGACCGCAACGACGCTGTCCGATGTGCAGCCAATAACGGACACGGTGGTACTCTCGGAGTTGGCGCAGTACACCTTGTTATTCCAGGAGTTATGGCACAGAGCGGCCGGAGCGGAACCCACCGCTACGGTTGAGAGCACGGTATCCGAGGCAGCATCAATCACCGTCACGTTGTCGGTGTAGTAGTTTGCGCAGTAGACCTTTGTCCCCGAGGCATTGCAGCATACCGCGGCCGGACCTGCGCCAACCCCTACCTGGGTAATCACCGTGTCCGTGACAGCATCAATCACGGTCACTATTGTGTCCCAGCCGCATGCGCAGTAGACCTTGTTCTGGTCAGGGCTGTAGCACAGACCGAACGGGAGATTGCCGGTTGGCAGCCTCGCAGTCACCTGGTTCGTTGCGCCGTCAATCACCATCACCGTTGACTCATACAGGTTCGCGCAGTACACCTTGTTGTTGACATAGTTGTAGGCAAGGCACATTGGCCCACTCCACGATGCGAGCGGCACGTCGATTCTGGCGACCTTCTGGCTCGTGACACCGTCAATCGCCACGATGCCGCCGTAGCCTGAGACATAAACCGTGTTATTGGTCGAGTTGACCGTCATCTTCCGCGGGCACATAAGTCCGCCAAACGAGTCCGGAATCAGTATCGTCGATTCCAGCCACTGGGACTGTGCCGCGCCGACCACGAAACAGACTAGAACAATCACCAATCGAAACCGCCTGCACACACTTCCTCCTATCGCGCCGCGAATCGTGTCGGCGCCGTTTAGCGTTGCGGACTGCTGCCGGTTCATCGTAACTCCTCCGAGCATTGTAGACCTTTTCTGCCTGCCGTCAAGCCTGGAAAGTCGCCCACGTGCCACGGGACCTGGCCGCAACGGGGACAGCGGTGCTCAGGTTCAGAACAGCTTCATCCGCACCCCGACCTGCGCGCCGAGATAGGGAACCAAGTCGAAGCCGTACGTCAGACTGTCGCCAACGACAGCCGGACCAAAGAGCGGGCAGTTGTATGCGACTCGGCCGAAGATGTAGCGGCTCTCGAACGACAGCCCGATTCCGGGCACGAATGCCGCACCGCTCACGCCGGGAAAGCGCCTTGTCACCCGCTCGCCTCTCCGAATACCGGCAAAAAAGTCGGGCCGCCAGTAGATGTAGCTGAGTTTCATCGGAGCGTAGACCCCGAGCCACGACCACGGGTAGTACCCGAGCGTGCCGGTTGCGGAAACCCGGGCGCCGGAATAGCGAAAGGTATCCGACCGGGAGAAGGCTTCGAGACTGAGCGAAGCACTGCTGAACAGGTTGCGATTGGAATACACGCTCTGCTTCGCCGACAATGATGCGCTCAAGAGCTCGGGAAAGTCCATACCGCCGGCAATCCCCAGCTCAAGCCCATTGCCTAGACCGCAGGCCAGCGAACCGTAGGGCATTGGAAGATAGTAGTAGCTGAGGCCAGTTGCCTGAACCTGGCCGCGCTCAAGGACCTTGCCGGTCTGAAAGGCCTCTTGGTCAATCAGCAGAATCGTACAGCCACCGAACAACGTGCTCAGCAGAGCCGCCGCCACCAGGGCGGGAAGCGAATGACCTCTAGCTCGTCTTCTCATACTCCGCTCCTCCGGGTCCTTCCAGCAGTGCTGAGGACCCATGTTCAGTTAGACTGGTCCGGCAGAGAGAATATTACTGACAACAATGTAGCAGGACTTCCGTGGCTGTCAAGCACGACCTGCAGGCAGAACTGACCTGCAGGCAGAACACGCGCTTGACTGCTTCAGGAACTCCGCTACAATCGAGCAGGAAACGGACAAAGAAGTCAAATCTCAAGTGTCAAAACTCAAAGCGCGGAATTCGGAAGCAGGAGACAAGGAGGAATCAGGATGAAGAGAGTTGTACTATGTCTGGCACTGGTCGCTGCGCTGGTCGCGGCCGCCGACACTGAAGCGATGACCGACGAGGCCGCGTGGCTGTTCTTCAATCGCCATGTCGGCGCGAACTACCTGGACTCAGCCGCGGGTCTGCTCCGGACCCTGCGCCAGAAGAACCCGGCAGATGAACACATCGCCTATCTCTGGTCCCGCCTGCACATCACGCTGGGTGACAAGGCAAAGACCAAAGGCGAGAAGCTGGAGCTGTTCACCCGCGCCCAGTCGGTCGCCGAGTCCCTGCTGGCAATGAACGACAACAACGCCGACGCGCATTGCTGGTGGGCGGTGGCCCGGGGCAGGGTCGGCCAGACCCGGGGCGTGATGAACTCGCTGTTCATGGTTCCCGGACTTAAGCGCGAACTCGCCCGAGCCCTGGATCTCGACCCTGAGAACCGGACCGCCTATGATGTGCTGGGAGTGCTGTACTACGAACTCCCGGGCATCGCGGGTGGCGACCTGGGCAAGTCCGAGGAGCACCTCAAACAAGGCATCGAGATAGCTCCGAACTACACGCTTCTGCGCATCGACCTCGCCAAGGTCTACATGCGCGAGAAACGCTGGGCTGAAGCCCGCGAGCAGTTACAGGCCGTTCTCGATGCAACCGAAGGTGATCCGCCGGCCGACTACGTTGAGGACGACCGGCCGGAAGCGGAGAAGCTGCTGAAGGAAGTCCCCGAGGAATAGGCTGGGAAGGGGATTTCAGATCCCAAAGTGCAGATGACAGATTGCAGATTGGGAGAGTCCGAAATCCGGAGTCAATCTGCATTCTGTAATCTGTAATCTACAATCTGCAATCACCCAGTCGGGTTTCTTGGGCTTGGTGTTCTTGGCGCCTTGTGAAGGCTCTCTCCGGATTCCCTTCGTGCGTTGTGTCGTCGTGGTTACTCCGGATTCTCCGGATTCTTTGTGCCTTGGTGGTTAGCAGCGATAACCGATAGGCGAAAGCCCGTAGGCGAAGCTCGGCATTTCGGCGGTTCGGTGATTCACTGTTTGTGTCTTTGTGTCTTGGTGGTAAATCCTGATTTGGGTGACTTCTTCTTGGTGTCTTTGTGTTGAGTCTTTCTGCCGGGACCGGTTTCGATATCAATGTACTCTATCGCCAGTTCCTGCCCGCTGACAATCTCGACCCCGGCCTGACATCCGCAGGTCGGGTTCAGGTCCTTCACCTCGGCCCGGCACTTCGGACAGACCAGCTTCATCGGCACAATCTCGATATCGAGCTTCGCCTTTGCCGCCAGCGTTCCCCTACTTGCGGTCTCGAAATAGAACTGCATGCAGTCCGGGACCAGGCTCTGCCCCTCCCCTATCTTCAGCTTGATGACATTAATGGCCGTCGCCTTCTGCTTCTTCGCTTCGGCAATCGCCTGGTTCAGGATGCTTTCGGTGATGGCGAGTTCGTGCATGGCAAAAAACAGGACTCAAGGATTCGAGGATTCCAGAATCCGAGGGGCCGCGTTCCTCTCCCTTGATTCCTTGATTCCTTGATTCTTCGATTCCTCGACTTCATCCAGCGACCGGCCGATCCAGACCGGCACCGAATCTCTCGGGTTGAACGCACGCCAGCGGCTGAGGACACTCCGTGCGCGGGAGAATCCCTTGTACTGCGCATAGCCGGCATAGATTGTATCAAAGACCTGGGTGATACCCTTCATCGGAACCCGGCTCGCGACCGCGGAAATCAGGCCGGTCGCATTCTGGAAATCGTCCTGCAACTGACTCAGGAATGAGCGCTGGAACACAAGGTGTTGCAGCGTCGGCGGGTCGCTGATGCCCATCCGCAGGGAATCGAGATAGACCAGTGCGCCCGTGTAGTCGTCGTCGAGATACGAGAAGCGGTACAGCGCCTCGTACAGCGGCAGGCGCTGGCCCGGGTCCAGGTCGAGCCGCCCCGTACGCCGGATGACAGCGCGCGCCTTGTCGAACTGCAAGGACTCAGCATAGTGCTGCTCGGCAAGCTTGATTCCGGCCATCAGGAAGTTGCCGAACATCCCTCGAGCATTCTCGTCCTTCTGAATGCGCGGGTCCGACATGCTCGTCGTGACATAGACGCTGTCCAGCAGCTTCTCCGTCTTCCGCGCGTCAAGACTCCGCTGTCGGGGCGCGGCCGGTCCGGGCTGGTTGACCACCCGTTGCACCAGTCCTTCCATTCTCAAGTACAGTGAATCGCCCTTGCTCACATCCTGCAGGTATTCGTCCTGCACCGTGGTCGCGAAGTAAATCGGGCGCGTGCCAGAGTAGTTCGCCACCACGTACTTCACGAACTCAGGCGAGGGCATCCCGTAGTCGCCCCGGTCCAGCCATTTGGCAAATGACTCGCGTTCCTTGAGCAGTTCCTCGCGCTGGGCGTTGCGCCGGGTCAACTCCTCGTAACCCGGCATCCGGCTCTTCAGCTCGACCTCGGCCACCGAGAACCGATTCTCGCGGCACCAGTCCAGGAACCGGGCCGAGGCTTGGACAAAGTCCCGGGCCGACTCCCGCGCGTCCTGAGTCAGCGTGTCGTATTGGGCCCGGGCCCGCTCGTATTCATCGTCATACACCGGCACGCCAATGAATCCCTCGCCGCGCGGGTCCGGCACCCGGTAGTACTCTTTGCCCCAGCGCAACTGCATGCCGGTGCTCGTGGCAATCAGGTCCCGGATGACCATGTCCTTGAGCAGCAGGGCGTTGTTCGGCATCGCGTAGAATCGCTCGGTGGGCAGGGAATCGAACTTCGCGGCAGTGAATGACAGCGGCGCGCCCCATTCAATCATCTGCCGGACGTACCAGTCGGTATTGATGAGCGACAGGTTCGCGACCATCACGCCCCGGCCCGGCTTCACCGGCTTCCGGAACCCGTCCTGATACCCGGCAACCCGGGTCGGCACATTCTGCACGAACCAGAGCGGAAACGTGTCATTGTCGCCGTTGGTGAACAGAACTCCACCGTCATCGCACGACGCCAGCAGGTCGTAGCCGTATTCGGCCGGTATCCAGTCCCCGGCCCGGTTCACGGCCTTGAAGTTGAACAGCGCGGGCAGCAGGGACACCACCAGGAGGCACGATACCGCGCCCTGGAATCCACCTTTGCGGTGCCGGGTTCTGGTCTTCAGCCAGTTCAGGAACGCGTACACCCCCAACCCGATGAACACGGCATAGAACACGAATGAGAACGCGAAGAAGTAGTCCCGCTCGCGCACCTCCACGAAATGCATTCCGTCGCTGCCGTAGTAGATGTGGCGCGGGTCGCTCGGCGAGAGCTTCAGATTGAGATAGGTGAGCAGACCGAGTGAGGCCGCCAGGAACGCCAGCCCGACCAGCGCGAACGACCGCTTGTCGCGTTTGAACCGGTCAATGATGCCGACCACGCCAAACCCGGTCAGGAGCAGTCCGATGAGCGCGGGTAGCGGATTGAAGCGCAGAAGCGGGAACGACCAGTTCTGCGAATAGGCCAGCACATCCAGGTTCTCCGGCCCGGCCCATTGCCAGAGCAGGTACCGAACATAGAGCTTGATTTGCTCGAAATAGCCGGCCAGCAGGCCGAGACGGGCATCCTGGTTCTGCAGGTAGTCGTATTC
>Ga0315288_10008862_pt1 | contig 12685 bp, 18 predicted proteins | sample YL17G11_20_MG_FD_203454 | JGI IMG/M metagenome (GOLD analysis project Ga0315288, IMG submission 203454) | Sediment microbial communities from Yellowstone Lake, YNP, Wyoming, USA - YL17G11_20 | ecosystem: Environmental > Aquatic > Freshwater > Lake > Sediment | place: USA: Wyoming | collected...
GGAAGTGGTGGGACTTAAACCCACATATCTCCTCGTTAAGAGCGAGGTGCAATATCAATTTTGCTACACTTCCTAAAATTGGTGCCTGTGGCGAGAGTCGCACTCGCAACCTTCTGGTTAAAAAAAGCCAGCTGCTCTACTATTGAGCTACACAAGCTGGAGACCGTGATTGGTATTGCACCAACGTATGCTGTTTTGCAGACAGCCGGTTATCTACTCACCCACACGGTCATGTAAAACTTGGTAGCGGGAGTCCGATTCGAACGGACGATGCCTTTCGGCTCCAGGTTATGAGCCTGGTGAATTAACCACTATTCTATCCCGCACTAAATTAAATTGTTTTTCTACAAATTCTTTATCTTCTTTACCGTCATCTTAACGGGCAATCGTGTCGAACCTGATTTACTACCTTAAATTTGGCAGAGCACCAGGGAATTAGACCCCGTCCTACAGTTTTGGAGACTGTTGTGCTATCGTAACACTTGTGCTCTATGGCGGAGGAGGCAAAGATTCGAACTCGCACAGGTGTTACCCCGCTAGTTTTCAAGACTAGTGCCATACCATTAGGCGACTCCTCCATTTTTCAAAGAACTTTTCTTTCCAAAACATCCTGCATTAAATTTATGTCCAATAATCCATCCATTTTTTAAATATTCTTCAATTTTATCTTTTTTAATAAGTTTTGATTGTTTTAAATTATCATTAGACATCCATTTACAACCAAAACAATGATTCTTTTCTCCAGTTAATTTTTTTGCAGCTTCTCCTATACTTCTTTTATGCTCTTCAGATAACTTTTTTCCTGTGAAGCCTTTATTTCTTCCTTCTTCCCATGCTTTTTTATTACCTATACTAATTTTATTACAAAAATTATTTTTCCATTCTTCAATTTTTAATAATTCTTTAAGTCTATCTGCTGCATTTTTTCTTCTTTCGTGTCTCTTAGGATTTATATGATTATTATATACCCAAGAACCTTCGCCACCGCCATTTAGATTATAAATTTTATCTTTATTTTCTTTAATAAATGCTGGTGTTACTAAATTTTCTTCTGCTTTTAACATTTCTTTTTCAGAAGAATAATAAGCTATAATTTCTCTTTTAAAATTTTCCTTTCCATATTTGTTAATAGCTCTATCTAAATGCAAGCTTGATCCTAAATATCCATCATTTATATCTTCTGTTTGATGAACTCCTATGTAAAACTTATCATTTATTTTATTTACTGTTTTGTAAAGAAAATATTTCATATTTGAACTCCTCCTAATTATATTTAGTAAGAGTTCAAATCTTAGATGATAAGTATTGAACGCGGAGAGTATCCGATTCGGACGGATATTGCTTTGGAAAGCAAACAAGTTTAGCAAACTTGCGGAGCCAACCATATCTCCCTACTCTCCATGGCGGTCTCTACGGAATTTGAATCCGTGTCTTCAGATCGACAATCTGACGTCCTAGACCAGACTAGACGAAGAAACCATTTCAAAGAACAATTTGGTACCCCGTACCAGAATTGAACTGGTAGTTTACAGGCTGAAAACCTGTCGTGTTAGCCGTTTACACTAACGGGGCATTCTAACACTAAACTTGCCTTCATAACAAGCACACTCAATCGAACAAAAAACATATTTTGCTTCTATTTTATTTTTGCACCCTTTTGCTTTACATTTGTGTTTTTTCATATTTATCTCAATAAAAAAAGACCGGAATCCTTTTGCTTTGCATACTTGTCCGTTTATTCTTCGGAGGTTCTGCTTAGCTAATTGATTCGGTCTTATTAAACTTTGGAGCAGAATCTCCTGTCGTTTTCGGACATAACATGGCGCCGAGCGTCTCTGTATCAACACTTTGATATCGCCATATATGCTTCGCCGAGAATAACACTTGATTCTTCTCCTTTATTAACTGTTTAAGAATTTATCTTAATCTATCCGCCGCTTGTCGGTTTCATTTTAATCACCTCGTAAGTTGATTCTTCTCCTTTAAATATGAGGTCAGTCGCTAGGCGTCCAACCTCTTTGTTGCTCTATACATTTTATATAGTTAACTACTTTGGTTGATAATGCAAATTATATCACATTTATTTGAGGGTGTAAACGTTTATTTTTTCTTTTTTGGCTCGTAGCAGTTTTTATGTTCTATTCCACCATTGCACATATCTTTTCCTATAATACACATTCTTACAAGGGTGGAAAATTTACATCTCTTTACAATATTATTTTTCTTCTTCATGTCCACATCTATTACAAAGACGTTTTTTGTAAACACTTTTTTGAGAATACTCATTCCATTTATGTCCTAACAATAAACATATAAATTTATTCCACATATTTTCCTTTCTAAATGGTGGAGGTGGCGAGATTCGAACTCGCGTGCCTAAAATATAAGATCAAAAGTTTCTACATGTGTATCTTACTATTTAATCTCCTTATTGAAACTTCAGTAAGCGGAATTTCCAATAAGCAGTCTTTACCACTTCATCTAATACCTTAAGACTAAGTATTAAACTACACCTACTAATTGCGTCTTTACAATCCCGTAAGTATGAATTGCAAGACGGATCACTCTATTTAGAGAGCGACGCAGGCCAGCGGAGCACCCTCAACTATTTGCATAGTTGAAAGCAATTTATCCACTGTTAATGCTTCAAGGTTAGTTTCAGCATTTGATCTTTGCCAGGTTTTTAAAGAGGCCTCCCGACTACCTCTACATGCAACCTCTGTCATCTACTTAGGTCGAAGCCTTTCACCCCCATAATTGTTAAAGAACATTTGTATTATAACACTATTAATAGCAAGTGTAAACGATTATTTTTGGTAGCGGGTCAGGCGATTGCATCCTGCTTGTAAGTGGTTATGAGCCACTTGAGACTCTGTGCCTCCCACCCGCAAATTATCTTAGAAGCTTTAGAAGTTTGGTATTGTGTCTTTTTACTGGCCAAATCTGTTTTCCATCTTGATATATGTAAATAACATGTATTTTGTGTGTTTTATGACTTGTATAAATACTACAGCCTTCTCTTCGCATATCTGCAGCGAGCATTAAAGCTTTTTGATTATTAGAACAATCAGGATAAGTTTCTGTATAAAGTTCTGCTTGCTGATTCCAATCTGTTGGAGGATTTACAGCTCTATTATACCCTTCTTTAAAGGTATACATCTGACTAGCACAACCAAATAACAAAGGTAAAAGAAGTATTAAGAGATATTTTTTCAATTTATTCCCCACTTTACCTAATCTAGCTATTCTTATATTTTCACAATGTTCAGGCGATCTTGACTTACTCATCTTCTTTATAGTTTCTTTAGAATGTTTATGTCCAGTAAGAGTTTTACTTATTTTTTTGCGTTGCTCTTCAGAAACTGGGTGATTTGTCTGAACTTTTTTCATTTTCTCTATGGTTTCTGGAGAAGCATGTTTTCCTGTTTGAGCTTTTCTCATTTTTTCTTTTGTTTCTTTAGAGCGTTTTTTTCCTACCCATTTTAATCTTATTTTTTCTTTATTTGGATTATTACTAAAAACGTCTCCACCTTCTCCACCATCAGCTATATTATACATCATATCTTTGCTATATTTATTTCTATGTTCTTTAATATAATAATATTCCATTATATTTGCTTGTTCTTTATCATCAACATAGCATATAACTTCTTTATTAAAATTATTTCTACCATACCTGTTAATAGCTCTATTAAGATAAGTGCCACTACCAAGATAATTAAGATTGAATTTACCTTTATGTTTACCAATATAAAACATATTATTAATTAAATTAGTAGTTTTATAAATATTATAACCATCAATCATTTACCAAGTCCCCATTTTTTATTGATACCTCTAAATGGAACTATTGGTTTATTAGCTGGGTTTGCAATTGAGTCCTGATCATTTTTATTGAAGGCTAATGTATTTTTATATTTGCTTGGATTTTTTCTAGTTATCCAAGCTCCATCTTCTAATATATTTTTGTAATCCACTAAGTCATCGTCATCATCATAAGTATCAACAAATATTTTCTCAGCGCCTTTAGCTCTCATCTTTAATGCAAATTTCATGGCTTGAGTTTTAGTACTAAACTCTTGAAAGTCTCTTACATTGTCTAATGTGTACATTACATCGAAGCGCATAATTTAGGTGTCGCTATTTTTGATTATTCTAACATCACAATTGCCACCTGATGCATAGCCATATACAGGGCCGACATATGCTGATATATCTACTCCATACATTGGTGCAACAAGTACAGGAATTTGAAATCCTGTTAAATTAGTGGTAAGCACATCTGGTCCAATATATAAAAGACCAGGTCCAAGATTTTCTACAAATGCTGCATCTCCATATTTTATTGTTGTTAGAGACACTGCTGCTGCGGCAGCAACTAGAGCTTTTACTGTAACTTTCATTTATGTTCTCCTTTGGTTAATTTGCTTTAGCGAGGCGCATTTTTCTTTTAGTTTCTTGAGAATGCTTTCTTCCTCGCATTCCAGGTATACAATTTTCTTTTATTTTTTGTTTATGCTCTAAAGAAAGTGGCTTGCCTCGATGTGCTAAACTAATTTTTTTCCTAATTTCTAATGTAGACATTGCTAATTTAGTTCCTTCACTTATATGTTTCTTACATTCTTTGGATCTTTTGCCAACTGCATTTTTATTACCTAAATTCAATAATCTATTTTGTTCTAATCTTTCTGGTGTATTGTGTGATTGCCGCATTTTTATTTTTGTTTCTTCAGATGCTGGACCTGCCGCACCCTCTCCGCCATCTTTTATATTGTACATCATATCTTTACCATATTTAATCCTGTTTTCTCTGATATGTTTGCGTTCTAAGATATTAGCTTGTAATCTATCTTCAGCATAACAGACAATTTCTTTAATAAAGTTATCTATCTTATATTTTTTAATAGCATTTTCAAGATATTTACCACTTCCAAAATATTTCAGATCAAATTCGCCTTTTCGCTGACCTATATAAAACATATTGTTTATTAAATTAGTAGTTTTATAAATATAGCCATAGTTCATTTATTATACATCTCTCTTCCATCTGCAATATTTTTAGAAATAATATTATTGAATTTCATTAAAACTTCATTTTTTATACTAGCACCTTCGTGCTCTAGATACTGCATCATGATTTCTACAGATTCAGCAATACTAGCATCTACTTGTTGGTTATTAAAAACTATTTTAACTGCTTCATCTGGATCTTCAGTAATTTTTTCATTTTCTTCATATTCCCACCCACCCCTTACAATTTTAGACTTATATAATCCATTTTTTGTCCAGCTATATCCACATACCTGAGCTATAAGCCCTAATAGTATATTACGAGCAGCTCCTTTAAATTTAGATTCTAACGGTGTAGAATACCAATGGAATCGCCAAGCATAAGTAATATCATTTTCTGCTAATATAATATCTACTTGCACTTTTTCATTTGTTACTTCATTATTCTCATTAATTATAGGGAATAAGAAAGTAAACATATCGAATAAGTAATCTCTGCCTTTTTCAGCTAGGTCTCGTATCGGATGCCCTTCCACATATATAAGATCATACAGTGTATTCTTGAAGTCGCCTACATTTTGGAATGGCTTTAATGACTTCACTAGTATATCTATATCACCCATAGTTGGTTTATTAAGATGCATAGTAGAGCCTAATGGAACAACAGAATCCATATCAATAATACCTGACTTGTCTAGAAGATTGTATATTTGCTTAAGTGTTGGGGGAACATCTTCTCGACGTATCCTAGAAGCTAAAGGCACACCTTCCGATTTGAAGGCTAATCCACCTTCTCTTATACTGGTGGGCATGATACTAGAACGTTGCACAGAAGGATATCCGTCTGCAATTTCATTTAATAAATTTTGTATTTTAAATCCAACGTAATCCATATATTCGTATTTAGTTAGTTAGTAGGCTTGTCTTCTTCATCATCGAATGATTCATCAAACATATTTAATTCACCCAAATCATCTTCTTTGTTTAGCTCTATAAATACATTATTATTCTTTTTAATCTTCTGCTGCTTCTTTGCTTTCTGCTGTGCCAATTTCAGTTTCCTCCATTTCCATAACTTTTTAATGCTGACATTACTTTAAAGTCTTTAAGCCTATAAGATACCTTATTTCTGCAAAATGAACATACATTACACGGTATGTGTCCTTCTTTATTAGAATTAACACTTTCATAATATTTATATTTTTTGTGGAATATATCTTCTACGTCGTCAGTTATAATGTTTCCAAACTTCTTAGTTCTTTTCCAGTCGTATTCGCATAGCATTATGTTTCCATCGGGGTCTATTCCCATCCAATCTTTTATAAATGGACAATAAAATTCTTCTCCATGTATTTCCTTCCATTTTTTCATTGATATAATATTGTTATCATAATTACCATTATCATCACCATATAGCTTTAATCTCAAGTCAAAAAACTGAGTTATTAGTTTTATTCCAATCTTATCATTATTATCTTGTATTTTATTTTTAATATTTGTCCAGAATATAAACTCTTCATTACTTCTTAGCGTTGCAACTATCTCGTCTATGCCCTCTGCTGCAAATTCACTCAAAACATTTTCATCAAAACTATATCCGTTTGTATGAATTGATATGCGCCAATCTATATTCATGTGCTTTCTTATATAATGAACAATGTATAACAATCTGCAGTCAATTGATGGCTCATTATAAACATGAAAAAATATTATTGGATTTGGTTCGTGCTTTTTAAGCTTTTCTAGTGTTGAAAATATAGTATCTAGCGGCATTATTTTATTTTTCGTATTTAGAAATCTAATAGGGCATTTCAAGTGTACATCTTTTAGCGGACATATGTTAGACAATTCAAACGCTATAACACCTAAGTTTTTTATTAAGTCCACGTGAGCTCCACTACTTCATCAGATATTTTTTCTTTTATTTTTAAACTCAAATGTTTATATAATATTTCTTCATGTTTTTCTGTTAGTGGATACTTAGTAATAATGTAAGGTCTCTTTCTGTCTATAACGTATATTGAAAAATACATTTTAACATTAGAATCAGAATAGCCTACCTCTATTTCTTTAGTATGGTCTATATAAAAGCCACCATCTGACAGTATATTATATTCACTATTTCTTTGAGGATGTAATAGGCTCAGTTCTACTAACATATCAAATGTCTTTATTAGTAAATCAATTGAACGATTAATTTTGTTATTAGTTAACTTAGAAGTATTATTATCACTTAGGTAAGCATGCAAACTCATTAATTCTGTAAAATCTCTGCTCCCAGAGTGATTAGATATTTCCCATGTTGGATCCTTCATGAGCATTGTGCATATCCACATTGAGGGCACTTAACACAACCTTCACCAAATTCTAATGCTCCACCGCACTCAGGACAAGATCCTGTCCCTTTATGTTCCTCATTTATTATCTTCTGAATTTCTTTATTGCCTTTTTCTTCTGCATATCGTTTTAATGCCTTAGCAATTGCATCTGGACAGGATAATATTTTCTTAGGCCCCATTCCAAATGGCTTATGACATCCTATAGAGAGCAACTGTTTTATTATCTTTTCAACAGGTACATGATTTCTAAATGAAAGTGATACCATTCTTCCTAATGCTTCCATGTTGCATTTTTGACAATTGCCTGATTTTCCTATTGTAGCAAATAGTTCTACAGGTTTACCATTTTCTGTTTCATTTATATTAACGAATAGACCACCGCAACCAGTAACAAATTTGTAATTTTTACCTATTGTAACTTCTGGTCTAACAAGCTCTCCTTGAACTTCTATCTTTTTATCATATGATTTGGATGTTGATAGAGGTTGATTAATTCTGCTTCCATCTCTATATACTGTTATTCCTTTAAGCCCCTCTTCAAATGCAAATCTATATGCTTTATCTATGTCTTCTTTTGTAGCATCTTTATTAAAATTTATCGTTTTTGATACTGCGTTGCATACATGATATTGAAACGATCCTTGCATTTTAATATGATATTCCCAAGATATTTCATGTGATGTAACAAATGTCTTTTTAATCTCAGATGGTATTTCGCTGATATCATGTAAAGATCCACCATTATCAGCAATCTTTTGCATTAATTTTTTATTGTGGATTTCTTCTTTTTTCAATGCTTCTTCTAGATATTTATTTGCATATATTAACTTTTCACCATCCATCACTGTTTTAACAAAGGCAAGAGAGAAATTAGGCTCAATACCAGAAGAACAATCGGCTATCATAGAAAGAGTACCAGTAGGAGCAATTGTTATTAGAGTTGCGTTTCTTCTTGGTTCCTCATCCTTGTATATCGATTCATTAAATGCTGGGAATGGTCCTTTTTCTTTTGCAAGCTTGTGAGTGGCTTCTAATGCGCAGTCCTTAATAAACTTCATAAGTTTCTTTGCTATTCTTAAGGCATGACCAGAATTATATCCAATTTCAGCCATTGTAAGTAGATCTGCCCAGCCCATTATACCTAGACCTATTTTCCTTGTTTTATCACTTGTTTCTTTTATCTCTGGCAAAGGTAACTTGTTCATTGTAATAACATTATCTAAGAATCTAACAGCTGTGTCTATATCTTTTTGCAATTCCTTTTCAGATACATATATGTCGCTTCTTTTACTGAAATACTTAGATAGATTTATTGAACCAAGATTGCAACTTTCAAAAGAATTAAGCGGCTGCTCACCGCAAGGATTTGTGGTTGCTATTGGATTTTTTGGAAGAGGATTATGTCTATTTATCTCATCAATAAATATAATACCTGGATCTCCATTAGTCCAAGCATTATTTATTATTTTATCCCATACAATCTTAGCTTCTAATTTGCTTATTGGCTGACTAGTTTTTGGATCTATAAGATCATAAGAATCGTTATTCTCTAGAGCTTCCATAAATTTATCTGTTACTGTTACAGATAGATTGAAATTCTGAAAAGCACTATTATCGTTCTTTGCTTCTATAAATTGTATTATTTCTGGATGATCTATTCGTAAAGCACCTAATGCTGCACCTCTTCTTTTACCACCTTGTTTGATTACATCGATAGTAGTATCAAATACTCTCATGAAACTTATAACACCAGAAGCAACTCCATGAGTAGATTGAACAGCTGCGCCGGCTGGTCTTATCTTAGAAAAATCAAATCCACATCCGCCACCAGATTTAAATACAACTGCTGCATCATTATTAGTTTTGAATATACTTTGGATACTATCTTCTATTGGGAGCACAAAACAAGCCGAAAGTTGTTGCAGTTCTCCGCCAGCATTCATTAATGTTGGTGAATTTGGAAGGAATCTCAACTCTGACATTAGACGATAAAATTCTTCGTTATAATGTTCTTTTTTCTTTATATCTGTTTCAGCGCTCGCAATATTTTCAGCAACTCTACGAAATAATTGTTCTGGATTCTCTATTAATTCGCCTTTTGCATTCTTTTTAAGATATCTTTTTTCTAGAACTGTTATCGCATTCTCGCTCAATTCAATTTTAGCCACAGGTCTCCTTATACTAACACTGCAAATATGATTAGAAAAAATAAAAACCAGGCAAAGTAGTCTATATCTTGTTTATTTTCTAGATAGAAATTATACAGACTCATAAGTTGCCTTAAAAATATCTGGTTTGCATGGATAAAACTCGCCATTGACGCCTTTAATTATCCAATCGCCCTTCGTTACTCCCATGTCACCCTCTAGCGTTCTTATAAATACTCTCGGACTATCTTGATAATTATAATAAAATTTATCACCTATCCATTCTCTTAATTCTTCAAAACTTTCTTGAGTATCGTTGAATTGATGAGCCTCTATTACTACTGGTTTCTTTCTAAATTTCATTTTAGTCCTTTTTTGGGTTATAGAATGGACACTTACAGATTTTTACTTTTTTGGATTGTTTACAGTCTTTAGTGCAGCCTAAACACATTATATTTAACTCTTTAAATAGTTCTTCTTCATCAACTTTTGGTTTTCTCATATAATATCCTTAACAACAGATTTACAGAACATATTAAGATCTTTGTTTAACGTTATGTAGTTTTTGATTTTCATCAGATCTTTAGGATCAGGAATATCACATCTGATATCGCTATCGATCATCGAATAATATTCACTGTATTTTCTATATATAGATAAAAACGGTTTTGTGACACTGTAATTATTAATCCAATTGAAACTTTCTGGCAAAATAGCTCCATCTTTTTTGTAATTAAAAGTTTCTTCTATACTATTTAATTTATATTCTTTCATCTTTTTAGTCAAAAATATCACTGATTGTTTTAACGATTCTAATACAAGTTTCTTATATTCATCCTTGTATACAACATTTGTACTATTTCTAGTTCTTAAGAACTCAATATATCTTTTAATTGCTGCTTCTGTTGCTAGCCACGATGGATTACAATAACGTTTATTCTTATTGGCCCAGTATATCTGTGCTTCTATAAATAAATCACTATCTATGTTTGGAAAATTATTTAGAATGTCTACAAGTTGTTGAAAGTATTTGTAATTTTTAGATTCTTTTATGTCTGAGGTTTGTAATGATCTGCGCGGCTTGCCGAAGTATTTCAACATTAAACCGTCAAATTTCGCAGCTAGATTAGCAATTTGTATCTGAGTATACATAGGTTGATAAATAGTCTTTTGTGAAATAATTTTCTAGGATATCACCAAATAAGTCTAAATAATCTTGGACATCATCTTTATCATATTCAATTTCTTTTTCGAATGTTAAAACTATTTTTTCTGCTTTTATAAAATCTGTCTCAGCACAGCCATAACCGAATAAAGGATTATCTTCATCTCGTTCGTCTTTTTCTCTTGTTCTTATCTGCCAGTTTTTGTATGCTATTTTTTCTATTAGATCCTTTCTTTGGCTTCCGTCCATCATTGCCTCCGAAATCTATAAATTTATTATCCTTTAATACTTGATATAGTGCTGTTTCTAACACTGAAAGAACATTATGTTTTAAACTAAGCTGATAATGATAGTTTATAGCCTCTAATATCTCATGAAATAATGCTGAAACCTGACCATCAGGAGTTTGTTTTGTATCTATCCAAATCATTTGTGTAGCTGGTGTCATAGCGGCTGGATCATCTGCACATCTTTCATGCATTTTTCCTACTTCAGAAATTACTCTATAATCATATCCAGCTATTTTTACATGTTTTGGTAAAGTTACTTCCTTCTTTATATCCCAAGAAACATCATTCATTTTTATCTCCCTTTATTAATAATTCTTTTGCACTGAATCCACTTGCGCCCTTGTGACCGCCACCTTTATATTTTTCAGCTATTTTTGATACGTCTACTTTTTCAGAATATAAACCATATAAGAACTTCTCGCCGTTATATTCAAAAGAGATACACATATCATATTTCTTTATTCTGTATCCGAATGGCATGCTTCCAAACATAAAGAATCCACAAGCAAAACATTTCTTTCCTTCAAAGTCAACCTCAAAACCATATTTATTCATATATTCTTCAGAAATAGCTTTTCTGAACTTTATACAAATCTTACCATCCTGTATTAACTTTGAAATCGGTTTATAAGCAAGTGGATCGTATATTATTTCATCCCAAATCTTATCTTTCGGTTTATGTGGTTCAATCATCAGTGCAGCTGTAAAAGGTTCTGATATATCTCTTTCTTTCCACAGCCATGCATCCATATCACTGATATACTCTACAGTATCTGGAACTTTATCATCTTTCTTATGAAAAAATTCCCATGTAAGAACACAGGCAGCTCTTGTAGTATCTCTTATACCATCTAAGTCTTTAATATCTTTTTTCTCCAAGGATGTTTTATGATGATCAATCCAAATTACATTTTTTGTAATATTCAGGAGTTTCTTGTTTATCTCGTCATTTTCAAGACAAAAATCTAACACATATACCTTTTCATTCTTCACTATCTTGTCTATAGGAAATGGAGTCTCATAGTCTATTTCGAATATCTTAATCTGTTCATTATTATAATTGAACTTTTGCAGATACCGATAAGCGATAGCAGCAGAGCAGCGCCCATCGAGGTCATCATGGTGAATTATCCACATTGTTTTATCTCCTCATTTATTAAATCACAAGCATCATTAAAATCTAATCCATCGTGATCAGATTCTCTCAAATCTGCTACTTTTACTTTTATCCACTTGCGAATCGCTTCTGCACATAAATATGCCATATGACAAAGTCCACACGAGCAACAAGAAGAGAACTTATGTTCAGATGGTCGATCAGGATTATTCCGATTACGTTCTTTTGCTATAGTGTCTACTATCAACTGTTCAAGAGTCTTATTCATGCTTTTTCCTATAGACCGATATCACCAGGTCACCCTAGGCTATATCATTTTAACACCTGATTAGATGTTAACAAATCCCTCTTCATCTGCTTGGTCTTCGACTAAATCACGAAGTCCATTTAACATTATTCTTAACATTTCCTTATCGCCGAATGCTACTATTAGATCACTTCCTTCTTTTATAATCTGCTTATCCTTATTCGCTATTCTGTTTTCATCTAGAGCCATGAAGCTGCCAATGAAGCAAACATTCTTCTTATTTGAAGCTATATATCTTGAAATCATCTCGATAATATCTCTAGCTTCTAGCTGCATTGTACTCATTTATACTCCTTTAGACACGAAGCTC
>Ga0315288_10008863_pt1 | contig 12685 bp, 10 predicted proteins | sample YL17G11_20_MG_FD_203454 | JGI IMG/M metagenome (GOLD analysis project Ga0315288, IMG submission 203454) | Sediment microbial communities from Yellowstone Lake, YNP, Wyoming, USA - YL17G11_20 | ecosystem: Environmental > Aquatic > Freshwater > Lake > Sediment | place: USA: Wyoming | collected...
TCTCTCCCCTTTCCGCGTACCGGGACACGACCTGCACCGTATCGTCGGTGGAACCGTTGTCCACCACGATCACCTCGAACCGGTCCCGGGCCAGGGACTGGTTCTCCAGGCTCTCCAGCGCTCCCGCCAGGAGCCCCGCACGGTTGTAGGTGCAGACCAGGATGGTCAGTTCTCGGCTCATGGCTTCGGCTCCGCACCGAGGGGCCGCAGGGTGGACAGACGGCGGTAAGGGTCATAGGTGTAGACCATCGCCGGGCGATCCGGGTAAAGGGCCGCCAGCTTCCGGTCCGCCTCCGGACCCAGGTCCCGGGCGTAGACGACGCCGGTCCGGAAGTCCAGGGGGTTCCTCACCAAGTCCCCCGGCGGCATCCGGCCGCTCCCCGTTTCCAGGAAGACCAGGGCCGGCGAGAGCCCGGCGCGTTGCACGGCGGCGTAGAGGTCCCTGTTGTGGGCCGCCTTGTCCCGGTAGTGAGCCATCGCCAGGGGCACCGACCCGAGCAGGGCCAGAAGGGCTCCGCAGCCCAGAACCAGGCCGGCGGCCCTCACGGCCTTCTGCCGCGGAAGGTGCGCCGACAGGACATCCGGCGAGCGCATCCACCCGGCCGTCATCAGAAGGGCCAGGTAGGTGAAGCCGTCGTAGTAGTAACGCGGACCATACTCGTTGCTCCCCTTGTTCTGGAAGAGCAGATGGCCCGCCGCCAGCAGGAGCAGCGACGCCCCGCACAGGGCCGGAATCGGGTCCTCCCGGAACAGGGACCGCAGCGACCTCCCGCGACCGAAGAAGTAGAGCCCCGCCAGGGAGCCGGGGACCGTCCAGAAGAGCAGCTTCAGCAGCCACCACCCGGTGACGGCCAGATTGTCGGCGCCCAGCCCCATCCGGATGTCGCCGGGATCGGTGACGCCGTAGCCGGTGCGGAAGGCCGAGCCGTATAGAATCTGGTTCCAGGCCGCCAGGATTGCCAGGATGATCCCCACCGGCAGGAGGAGTGCCGCCAGCCGGCCCCAGCGCCGATCGCGCGCCCAGCGCACGCCCATCCAGGCGAGAAACGGGAGAGTGAGCGCCGCGGCCGCCGCGGGGCGCATGCTCAGGGCGATGGCCGTGGCGACGCCCGCCACTCCCGCCCAGGCGGTGCCTGCGCCCGCCTCCAGCCTCACCACGGCGGCCAGGAAGAGGGTGATGCAGAAGAGAGTCGCCGGATGATTGAAATAGGACGCGGAATTCAGGAGGAAGAACGGCGTGAGCAGGATCGCGCCCACCATCGCCGGCTCCCCGGCCGGTCCCAGAAGCCGGCCTCCGATCCATCCGGCCAGGACCAGGGCCAGGGCCGACAGGAGCGGGTTGACGATCCATGGCGCGCCTGCGAGCACCCCCAGGGAGAGCACCGCCGCGTAGCCGGGGAAGGCCTTGGCAAAGAACCTCCCCCCCTCCGCGTCCAGGACCATGCTCCGGGCCCGGAAGAACTCGGGGTGGGGAGGCGCCGGCACCCAGAGACGGCCCGAAGCGAAGATCCGCGCCTGGGTCAGGTAGGAATTCTCGTCGGATGAATTGGGAAAGTCGGACAGGACCAGCATCCCCACCGCCAGAGCCGCGGAGAGGGCCAGAGCCCCCACCGCGATTCCCCTCACGGTGGCCGGCAGGGAGAGCCACCTCTCCAGGCCCCGCCGGATCGCCGCGGAAAGCCGGGTCTCCAGCGCTCCCGCCGGGACCGCCAGGATCCGGGGCAGCAGTGCCAGGAAGATCAGGAACATCCCCCCGACCAGGCCGATGTCCGACAGTCCCCTCAGCCGGTAGACCAGGCTTTCCTCCAGACCCCTCTCGGGGGCGAACCAGGCCCTTGCCGCCGGAGAGGCCAGGAAGCCGCCGGAGAGCAGCGCGGCGCCGCACAGCGCCACCGCCAGCCGGGCGCTTCTCAGGGATGCCAGCGCAAGAAGGGCGAAGACGGCACCGGCCGCTCCCACCACCAGCCGGAGCCGGGCCAGCTTCCCGGAAGGGTCCTTCAGGAGGTAGGCCAGGGTGTCGTAGCGCCCCAGAAGCGATTCCAGCCGGAGGGCCACAAGCCCGCAGAAGCTCCCCGACAGGGCCAGCGCCGACGCCAGGGCGTGGCGCGCCGCGAACCCCCTTCCCCCGGCGGCCGAGGCCGGGCCCGTCGCGCCATCCAGGGATCGTGAAGCCGATTTCATCCCCGGTTCCTCCGGTACAGGGTCATGACGGATCCATCCGGCTCGTGAAAGAGGCCCACCTCGTTGAACTCTCCGCGCCGCTCCTCGAAGTACCGCTGCATCGCCGGCACCACCGACTCCCAGGGCGGGATCGCGTTCTCGCCCGTCTTGGTCAGCAGATAGTCGTAGTCGTCGAAGGTTTCGTAGAAGTCCCCCCGGTTGAAGGGATCCAGGCCCACATCCACCGACACATGACGTTTCATCCGATTCACCAGCTGCACCACCGTCACCGGCAGGCCGCGCCGGGAAACGTAGTACGCGACGGTGGGGCCGTTGATCCTTCTCATGTCCGGCAGGACCCCCATCCTCCAGGCCGGCTTCCCCTCCGGGAGACGGGGGGGGAGGTCCTTTTCCAGGCGCTCCACCATGGCCCGGACCTGCCAGTCTCCCGCCGACTCCGGCCGCCAGCCCCCGGGAAGTCCGGCCAGGGGAAGGGCCAGAAGAAGGCAAGCCAGGACCCTCCCCGGTTTCGCCAGCGGTCCTCGGCGTCGCCAGAGGTCGGCGATCCCGCCGGCCCCCGCCGTCACCAGAACCGGCAGCCATGGCAGCAGGTAGCGGGACTGCTTGTTGACTACGGCGAAGGTGAAGAGGGCGTACAGCGACAGGGCCCACACACCCAGGAAGAGCCCGGCGCGGCGGGCCTCGCCGCGGCGCCAGGGGAGAAGCAGGATACCTGCTGCCACGGTGACCGACAAGGGCCATCCCATGAGCTTCCGGGGCAGCGCCTCCAGGTGGAAAAGCAACGATCCCGGCGTGAAGGGGGAGGTGAACCCGTCGGCGGCCCCGCCTGCGTGGACCAGGGTCTTCCGGACGAGGATGGGGAGAATCGGGGCGTAGTAAGGGGCCGCCACCAGGGCGGCCGCCAGAAGCGCCAGCGCCAGGTTGACCCGGCGTCCCGTGACACTGCCCCCGCCCCGGCGGGATTCCTTCGCAGCGGACAGGAGGACCAGGACCACCGGCGCCGCCAGGAAGAGCAAGAAGCTCCACTTGGTGAGCATCCCCGCGCCGCAGAGCGCGCCGAAGGCCACGCTTCTCCCGCGGCGGGAGAACCCTTCCGTGCCCAGCAGCGTCCAGGTCGAGAGGACCACCATCACCGCCAGGGGAAGATCCAGCATGTACTCACCGGCGTTGAGCCGGATCCCCGGGGCCGCCAGGAGGAGCAGGGAGGCCAGGATTCCCGCCGGTCTCCCCAGCATCCGGTTCCCCAGCCCCCAGGTCCCCGCCAGAAGCAGGGCCAGGAACAGGACGTTGGTGGCCATGGCCACCTCGTAGGACCGTCCCGCCACCCGGTAGAGGAGGGCGGTCACCCCCGGCACCAGCGGCGGGTAGTAGCCGGACGGGGTCAGCAGCGGATAGTCCTCCGATCCCCGCAGGATCGCCAGGAGGGTGTCGAATGACAGGGCGGCCGGGTCCCTGAGAAGCCGTTCATAGACCAGGCTGTCCCGAAGGTGCACCGACTGGTCCCATCCGGGAGGGGTCCCCGTCTCCTGAAGGGAGGGGGCAAGGGCCAGCGTGAAGAGCGACAGCGCTCCAATGAGGATGACTCTCTCGAGCCATGCCGCCGGCAGGCGTAGAAGGACCCGCCCCAGGACCTTCTTCCCGGTTCGTGCGGTCAGGGCAGGTGCCTGTCCGGCCGAGTCCCACCGGGCGTTCACGAGCGGCCTCCTTCCCCGGCCGGGAGGCCGGAGTCGGGGCGCGGGCGGTAGATCACGTAGCCCTCCACCGTTCCCTCCGGCCGGTAGGCCCGGCCGATGGCCTCCAGGGTCGTGCCGGCCCAGTAGGTCTCGCCCTGGTAGTGGCTCGGGTGCTCCACCGGGGAGCGGAGGATGATGATCCCGAAGCGGCGCTCCAGGATTCGCCGGTTCAGCGGCCCCGCGTCCCAGTGCCCCCGCCGCTCCAGATAGGCGAAGGCGAAGGGATCCATGATGGTCACCGGCTTGCCGCACTTCAGGGCCACGTTCTCGTCCTCGATGAGGGCATCCCCCACAGCGGCGGCGGCCAGACGGATCACCTCGCTGTTGGGCCGGTAACGATACTCCCCCATCCGGGCCGTGGTCCCCACGGATCCCGCCAGCAGAACGGCGAACACGCCGGCAACCAGGACTGCCTGCCCCTCTCCGAGGCGCCGCTTCCCGTCGGCAAGGAGGGCCGTGAGCCCGGCTGAGGAGAGAATCAGGGTCGCCGCCAGCGGCTCCATGAAGTAGTAGGTGTCGCTCCCGAGCTTGGCGGAGGCCGCGGCGCTGGCCAGGAGCGAGGTCCCCGCGTAGACGAGCGGAAGCCGGAGCCCATCCTCCCCCTGGATCAGCCGGGGAAGCGCCACCGCCCCCAGGATGAGGGGCAGCGCAGCCAGGCCCAGGAAGTTCGCCAGCGCCCCCAGGGGCCGGCTCACCGGGCTCAGGGGCGAAGCGCCCGGAACCTCCAGGAGGTTCACGGCCGCCAGGCCGCCGGTGGATTGGATCAGGAGGGCGAGAATGACGCCGCACGGCACCGCCACCGCCGCCACGAAGGCGGCGGCGCCCCAGGGTTTTCTCGCCAGAAGCAGCGTCAGGGCGATGGCCGCGACGGCCGCGACGGCCGTCTGCTTGGTGTAGGCGGCCGCCACCAGCGGCACGGCCGCCAGGTACTGCCGCGCCGAGCCGGCGAAGCGATGGAAAAGGGCCACTCCCGCGAGGGCCAGCGCCAGCGCCGGCACGTCGGAGCGGGAGGAGTAGGCCACCGGAAGGATCAGGGGAGACGCGAGGAAGAGACCTCCCGCCATCCAGGCGGCATTCCTGGAGGCGCCGTGACGAAGCGAAAGGTGGACCACCAGCCCCGCGCAGGCCAGGGCCGCAAGGAGCGACACCAGCCGGCCCGCGAGGTAGGCGCCCCACACTTCCGCGTGCGCCACCCTCACCACCGCGCCCAGGACGGCGTAGAGAAGCGGGCCGTACATCGCCGTGATGTAGGGGCCCTTCGCCAGATCCAGGTAGAGGGGCTCCCCCCGGGCCAGGCGCAGCGCCCCGGCCACCACCGCCCCCTCGGGCTGGGAGGTGTCCCGGGGATTGAAGAGCCCGAACAGCGCCGTGACGAGAAAGAACAGGACCGCGCAGAGAACCATCACGGAGAGCACGCCGGAGAGCGGGAGGGCGAGGATCCTGCGTCTCATGCTCTCCCCCTTTGCAGGCGCGGGACGCCCATCCTCCGCGGCCTCCGGCTCAGCAGATAACGGCCGGCGCCCCGGAAGAGGGCCACCAGGTAGATGGACTGTTCCCGGACCTGCCGCCGGTCGCCCCGCAGGAGTCCCTGGAGAAGGTGCGCCGACCGGACCGAGAAGCGTTGGACGAACCGCCATCCGCTCAGGAGATCCCCCGCCAGGAGGTACTTGGTGAAATAGGCCCCCGCCCCGATCCCGTAAGCCCGGGAAAGACGCCGGCTGGCCTCGGACGGCCTCCAGGACCGGTGCCAGGCCACCGCGGACGGCACGTAGACGATCCGCCTTCCCGATCGCAGCAGCCGGTGGACCATGTCCATGTCCTCGGCGCTCTCGAACCGGGCGCCCGGACCGAAGCGCTCGTCGTACTCACCGGCCTCCAGGAGCACCTTCCTGCTCGCGGCGAAGTTGCCTCCTCCCCCCACTCTCCAGGGATGGGTGCGGCGGGAGAACTCCGGCCGGCCTTTGGGGGCGTAGACGGCGAACGTCTCCTCGGCGCCGGGGACGGCGCTCCCGGGGAGGGTCTTCCCAACCGCCGCGCCCGCCTCGGAATGCCGGAGAGGCCCGGTGAGGGCCTCCACCCATCCGGGATCGACCCGGCAGTCGTCGTCGGTGAAGGCGATGACGGAGGCATTGCAGTCGGCAATCCCCTGGTTCTTCGCCCGGGACAGGCCGAATCCCTCGCCCCGGAGATACCTCACCGGCACCCGTCCCCCCTGGTGGAGGCAGACCACTTTCCGGGTCGCCTCGTCGCGGCTCTGGTCCACCACCACCACCTCGGCCGGCGGCGGGGAGCAGGCCAGGACCGAGCGCAGGCAGCCGTCCAGCATCTCGCTGCGATCCCGCGTGCAGATGAGAACCGAGACGTCCAGGGCCATCTCCTCCACCCTCAATGGGACCAGAGCCCGCAGCAGCGGGAGCAGTACGGAAACAGGCCGTCCTCCCGCATGGCCCGACGGAAGGACCGGTAAAGATCGTTGTTCCAGATCTCCCGAAACCTCTGGTTCTTCACGTTCCCCATGATCAGGTCCGGCCGGTCCGAGCAGGGAGTCACGTTGCCGTCGGGCAGAATCTCCGACTCCAGCCACGGGACAAAGCAGCGGGTCTTGCCGAAGGACTCCTCGGGGCGGGCGTAGTAGTCCCGCACCTGCCCGGGGTGAAGGTCCGGCAGGAAGCGGAGCTCCATGGCCCCCTTCCGCAGCGACATCTCCCGCATCTGCTCCGCGATGAGATCGGTGTCCAGCACCGAGACGTCCATGACGAAGCCGCGCCAGGAGCCGGCGTGGGCGCTGAACTTCTCCCGGAAGTAGGCCTCATTGGCCTTCCCGATCTGCTCGGTGGTGAACCAGAGCTGGGAGAGGATCATCCGGTCCGCCCCCATCTCCTCCACCGTCCCGAGAGTCTCCAGAAGGACCGCCTGGTTCCCCGGGGAGATGGTGGTGTTCACGACGATCTCCGGCCGGTTCCTGTTTCCGTTCCGGGCCTCCCGGACGGCCCGGACGCCATCGGCGATCTTCTGGAAGGAGCCCTGCATGCCCCGGATGCGGTCATGGACCTCCCGAGGGCCGTCCACCGAGACCATGATGGCGTCCACGCCCATCTCCACCAGACGGGACGCCTCCTGCGGCAGGTAGGTCCCGTTGGTGTTGATGCTGCAGTAGAGGTCCCTGGACTTCACGTGCTCCACGAAGGGGATCAGGTCCCGGTGGAGGAACGGCTCGCCGCCCCAGAGGAAGACTCCCGTCCCGTCCTCCGCCACGTCGTCGACCACCGAGCGAAGGGTGTCCAGGTCCAGCTGCCGGACCTCGTGCTCCTTCGGCATCTGGTGGAAGAGCCCCTGCTCCCCCCACTGCCAGCACATGGTGCAGCGTAGGTTGCAGCGGTACGTCAGCATGAAGGTGAGCAGCCGGGGCGCCTTCCAGCGGTCGGGCATGAAGCCCGGGGCCGCCCGGAGCAGGATCCCCTTCATCTGCGACGCCAGGTCGTACGACAACTCAGTCCCTCACTTCCGCGGACTCAGCACCGCCAGGTAGTTGATGGCCAGATGGGCGTCCAGATCCTTCAGGGACCGGGCCACTCCCAGTCCCGCGCCCGCCGCCGCCCGGACCGCCTTCTCGCAACCCAGGGCCAGGAGGTTCATCCCCAGGTAGATCCCCTTCAGGGGAAAGGCCAGGACCCGGCCGGCACGCCCGTATCTCGCCGCCAGGTGTCCTTCCACTCCCATGGCCAGGACGGCATTGGCCAGCTGGGGCACCAGCTGCAGGTAACCGCCGGTCTCCTCGACCCTCGCCTCCCCGAACTCCGAGAGGACTTCCTCCAGCTCCCGCCGGCTCCAGCGATGGAGGCGCGTCGCCGGCGGATAGGGCCAGATTCCGATGGTGGTCAGGAGGACTCTCCCGCCCCGCCGGGTCACACGGACAAACTCCGACAGGGCCCCCCGGAAGTCTCGCAGCAGATAGAAGGCCTGCGTACAGAGGAGCAGGTCGAAACTGTCGGAGCGGAACGGGAGATGAATAGTGTCGCCGCGGACTTCCACCCCGTGGTACGCCTGCAGGTCGAGCCCCACGTAGCGTGAGGCCTTCCCCTCGAACAGCCCCCGGTAGGGTTTGTACTTGCATCCCACGTCCAGGACGGAGAGTCCCGCCATTCCATTGAGAATCGCGGCCTCCCGGGCCAGCCCCGAGGCGATCTCCCGGAGCATCAGGTAGTCGTACTGCCACGGGCGCGGACGGGAGATCCGACGGACTATCCGCTGTGCCTCACGGTCCGAAGCCGCGACCGTGCTCTCCCTGGGCGCCCGCGAGTTCATCTCCCCCCCGCCTCCACCGCACCCCGCTCCTCGCCGCCCGGGACCAGCGTGGACCGGAAAAACCCCTTGAGAAGGCCCGCCGCGAAGGCGGTGGAGGTCCTCAGGTCGTAACGCCTTCCCAGGAGCACGGCGCCGCCTGCGTCCCGCCCGGCGTCCCAGAGGCTCCGGGCCATGCGCGCCACCATGTGGAGATCCCCTCTCCGGGCGTGCTTCCCGTAGAACGTCCCCTGCCCCAGGCCGTAGCCGCGGTAGAGGCCGAACTGCTCCCCGCACCCTCGCCAGGAACGGTGGACGACCACCATGTCCGGGAGATAGCGGATGGGAAAACCCGCCCGCAGCAGGCGGTATCCGAGATCGTTGTCCTCGGCGGCCGGCGCTTCGGCGCCGGGACCCAGCCCCTCGTCAAAGGGACCGACCTTCCGCAGGATCTCCACAGGGAGGGCCATGTTGTTCCCGAAGAGAACGTCCCGATAAACCGGGGCCCGGTAGATCCTCTCCTTCCCGTCGTCCCTCAGGGAGGGCGCCACCACCGCGTCCCCCTCCGCATCGCCTCCCGGCACCCGGCCGGTCAAGGCGCATCGCTCTCCCGGCTCACGGTCCGCCCGGTCCATGACCTGCATCCAGTCCCGCGCCACCCGGCAGTCGTCGTCGGTGAAGGCCAGCAGCGCCCCCCGGGCCTGGGCGATGCCGATGTTCAGCGCGGCGCTCTTCCCCCGCCTCGGGCACCGGATCTGCCGGAACTCCAGTCCGCTCCCGGCCCGCGCTTCCGGCGGCAGTTTGGCGGGATCACGGCTCTGGTCCAGCACCAGCACCTCCGCGTCGGTGAAAGAAGAGGCGGCAAGGCTCTCCAGGCACCCGGACAGGAGCCGCGGCCGGTCGGCGGTGGCGATGAGGACGGAGATCCTGGGACTCCTCATGCAGCCCTCCCCTGGCGGGCTCCCTCGCCGGCCTCTTTCACAGGTCCTTCCCGTCGCGCGTCCCGGACGCCGCGCCAGTACTGCCGCTCCCCCAGCAGAGACTGGGCACGACCGAGGGCCTTCCCCCGGGCCCCCGCCCGTTCCAGCCCCGCGAGGAAGCCGGCCGCCAGCCCCCAGGCCGGGGCCAGGGGATCCACCGGCAGAGCCGAAGAGAGGCGCGCGAAGCGCTTCAGGGGGTGCCGCTCCCGCCGCGAGAGGCGGAGATCAGCCGCCAGGGATGGATGCTTCCGCTCCAGCGCCACGTCGGCCAGCCCCACGCAATAGCAGTCCCGCAGCCACCGGAAGAGGTCCTTGTCGTAGATCTGCTTCGCCAGTGCCCCGGGCGAATAGCGCATCTCGGCCCCCGACTGGATCAGGCGCCAGCCCAGGTCGTAGTCCTCGTTCCCGAACCTCAGAAAGCTCTCGTCGAACCCTCCCGCCCGCAGGAGAAGCGCCCGGGAAATGGAGGCGTTCCCGAAATGGCAGTCGTCGAAACGGAACCGGTGGCCGGGCGCGGAGAGACGCGCGTTCACTTCCCTTCCCCAGATCTCCACCCCCTCCTTGAGGAAGGATCTCCGCGGCCCTTCCGCCAGGCCGAGGGCGCCGAACACCACCCGCTCCCCGGGCCGAAAGTGCTCCTCCCGGTGCACGGCGACCAGGTCCCGGGAGGCGATCATGTCGTCGTCCAGGAAGAGGAGAACCTCCCCCCGCGCCTCCCGCGCTCCCCGGTTCCGGGCAGCCGCCAGGCCCCGGTTTTCCTGGACCACGATCCGGAGCCCCGGCTCATCACGGCGCGCGCTCAGCATCTCCAAAGTTTCGTCCCTGGACCCGTCCACCACCACGACGATCTCGGTGTCGCGGCGCTGTGCCGTCTGGCCCAGCAGGAAAGGGAGGGATCGCTCCAGGATTCCCCGCCGGTTGTAGGTCGGCACCACCACCGAGAGAAGCGGGGAGGTCATGACACCGCCTCCCGCGGGGCCAACACCGGATCGCGCCGGAGCTCCCCCATCTTCCTCTCGGCCCATTCCCGCATGCCGAATCCCGTCCGGAGCTTGAAGGCAAAGGACCATCGTCCGTCGTGACAGGTCACCAGGGTCCGCCGCAGCCGGAAAGGATCGGTCCCGGCCCGGTTTCCTCCCCGGATGTCCGCGCAGGCCCCCTCGTACCCGGCCGAGGCCACGAGGGCTGCGCAGCGGCCGTCGTGGAGGCCGTGGGGATAGGAGAAGAACCGCACCGGCCTTCCCAGCCGATCCTCGAGGATCGCCTTCGAGCCGCGGATCTCCTCCTCCAGCTCCGCGCCGGGCAGGCCCGGGAGAAACCGGTGGCTCCGGGCGTGGGACCCGATCTCCATCCCCATCGCCGCCAGGTCCGCCGCCTCGCTCCAGCCCAGCAGCGCCCGGGGAGGATCCCCGTGCCGCGCATCCCAGGCGTTGGTCCCTCCCACGTGATCCGCCACGAGGAAGATCGTCCCCGCAAACCCGTACCGATTCAGGACAGGGAGGACGTGGCGCAGGAAGTCGCTGTAGCCGTCGTCGAAAGTGAGGGCCACCGTCCTGTCCGCCACCGGCCGGATCCCCTTCGCCACCTCCACCACCTCCCGCAGGGAGACGGTCCGGTATCCCTCCTCCGCCAGGTATCGCATCTGCGACTCGAACTGCTCCGGCGTGATCCCCCAGGCGCGGAGCCTGTCTCCGGGGCACCCGCTGACCCAGTGGTACATGAGCACCTTGACTCCCGCCGTCTCAGGCACGGGGCAGCACCCCCGGGACGGAACCGGCCTGCGGGCCTTCTCCTCCCTTTCCGAAGAGCCAGGCCGCCGTCCCGCGGCCGAGGCCCGCGAGGTACGCCCGGCCGGTCCTCGCCGCCGCCCGGTCCCCCCGCAGCGATCCTCCGAGGGCCCGCCGCCCCTGGGAGACCAGGACCTTCAGGGCAATCCAGGCGGGAAAGAAGTCCCCTTTCCCGGCCCACTTCAGCGCCCAGGCGGAAATCCCGTGCCCGTATTCGAACTCCACTGCAGACTGGACTTCCTCCTCCCGCCAGGGAAGGTGAGAAACCACCACCTCCGGATCGTAAAGAATGACCCCTCCCGCGCGCAGGAGGCGGTAGAGGAAGTCGGTGTCGTCCGCCCCCCGGTAACGAGCCCCGGGCCCCAGATCGGGATCGAACATGCCGATTCGCTCGGTCCAGGACTTTCGAAGGGAGAGATTGAGACCTCCTCCCGCCAGGCTCGGGTCCACCTTCCCCCGGAATACGCGCCGCTCCTCCGGATGCCAGGTGATGGCCGCGAGGATGCGCGGGTTGATCCCGGACGCCAGGAGCCGGGGATCCGGCAGGGCCCCCCCCGTGACCGCGGCCACCCCGGGGTTTTCCAGGAAGGCCCTGACCACCTGTCCGATCCAGTCCGGCCGTACCTGGCAGTCGTCGTCGGTGAAGGCGACCATCTCGCCCCGGGCGGCCTGTATCCCCTCGTTCCGGGCCCGGCTCAGACCGCGGGAGAGAGTGGGGAGACGCCGGAGCCCCCGAATTCGCCCCACGAACTTTTCCACGGCTCTCGCGGAGTCCTTCCCGTCGCTCTGATCCACCACGATCACTTCCAGCGGCGCCGGGGACAGACGGGCCAAGCCGGACAGGCAGCGATCCAGCAAGGCGGGGCGGTTGCGTGTGCAGACGACGGCGGAGATTTTCTCCGCCGCGACCGTGTCCGCCGGCATCATGGCCTCTCCCCGCCGGCCGGGTCGGCGCCGGGGCGAGGCCGGCCGGCCATCCACGATGACCCTGGGCTTCCACCTCTGCGAACGCGAATGGAGCGGTTCACCGGACCCTCCGTCACGGGACCGAAGTCGCCGAGGACCGGGCGACGCGTCCCGCGGCCTCCTCGACTCTCAGGACTTTCACCCCGTTCTCCTCGAAGACGGACTGCAGGAAGGGGGCGCGCGCCGGATCGTACGGACCCAGCTTCCTCTCCTCCGGGCCGTAGAAGACGTAGTCGACGCCGAAGCGCCGGAGCAGTTCCTGACGCGCCGCATCGCTTTCGGCGGCGTCGAAGAACCTGCTGACCTGGGACCTCCTCTCTTCCATGCGGGCGGTGAGCTTGTCCTCGCCCAGGAACACCCGCTGTCCCGAGAGCCGGGGGACGTAATTGCCCGTGTTGTAGGAAGCCAGCACCAGGGCTTCGGGGGGCACCTCGCGGCTCAGCCACTTCATCGCCGCCACCTCGGCGGAGGAGAGATACGTCGGGTATTCGACGTGGGTGACCTCATCGCGATACTGGAGGAGCAGGTTCCGGCTGATCAGGCAGCAGGCGCCCAGCACCACCAGCATGGCCGCGGCGAGGGCGGGCGGAAAGAGGATCCAGCGGCGGCTTCCCGTCCGTCTCGCCCGTTGACGGCGATGGAGGAGGATTCTCAGAAACAGGGTCCTTCGCAGCCCCTGGGTCGCGAGCACCGACAGAGGGATCTGGATGCCGTTGATGAGATGCCAGCGCCAGTTGATCCAGGGAGCGTAGGCCAG
>Ga0315288_10008864_pt1 | contig 12685 bp, 14 predicted proteins | sample YL17G11_20_MG_FD_203454 | JGI IMG/M metagenome (GOLD analysis project Ga0315288, IMG submission 203454) | Sediment microbial communities from Yellowstone Lake, YNP, Wyoming, USA - YL17G11_20 | ecosystem: Environmental > Aquatic > Freshwater > Lake > Sediment | place: USA: Wyoming | collected...
AAATACGGACTCAAGCGAGCTCGCAAGGCACCACAATATACCAAGCGCTAACTGTGCTCCAACTTATTGATTGGCAGCGTGTGGCTGTTTGTGGGGATTTTCTTTAAACCCAACTTTGGCGGTTTCGGAGCTAAGCGACGATAAGTCCATCAGGCATCGACGATTGTTTAATAACATCCGTTTGCCATCCTGAGCCCTTCGCATCTTGTCATTACAAGTCCTTTTTCTTTTGTCATTCTGAGCGAAGCGAAGAATCTCTCAGATTCTTCGTCGTCCAAACGAATTTGGATTCCTCAGAATGACATTACTAGATGCTCTCAGGCATCGTGCTGTTGCTCCAGACAAGGGTAACAGCTATAATATTAATCTGCTGGGGATTAGTCTAGCGGTAGGACAGCGGGCTCTGGACCCGTGAGGCCAGGTTCGAATCCTGGATCCCCAGCCAATGTGGCGCATTCGTCTAGAGGCCTAGGACACCTCCCTCTCAAGGAGGAGATCACCGGTTCAAATCCGGTATGCGCTACCAATTATGTTGATAGATAGAACTTCCTTTGAGGAAGTTCTATCTTTATCCAGGGGTACTGGCAAGGGGAGTACCAGAACACATTCGCTCTGATAATGGATCTGAATTCACTGTGATATCGATTTGAGTATAATGCGGGATTAAGGAGGATACCATGCCGCTAAGAGAAAATATGTTCGAACACAAATATGCTGATGTCAATAACATACGCCTTCACTATGTAACGGCGGGCAAGGGGAAATTGATAATGTTCCTCCACGGTTTTCCTGAGTTCTGGTACGAGTGGAAGAATCAGCTTGCTGAATTCGGACGAGATTACCAGGCTGTAGCTCCAGACATGCGTGGCTACAACTTATCATCGAAACCTGTCGAAGTCGAGCAATACCGGATGAAATATCTCATCAATGATATTCGTGCTCTTGCCGAGCACCTTGGGCATAAGAAGTTCATCCTCGTGGCTCATGACTGGGGTGGTGGGGTGGCTTGGCCGTTCGCAATACGTCATCCTGAATATCTGGAGAAGCTCATAATAATAAATGCCGTACATCCTGTTACATTTATGCGCGAGCTCCGTGATAATCCGGCGCAGCAGAAAGCCAGTCAGTATATTCTGGTGCATCGGACTCCCGAGGCTGAGGACATACTGACAAAAAACAACTATGCAATACTTGTCAGTAGCCTTTTAAAGGACGGTATAAAACAGGGCTATTTCACAGAAGAAGACAGGAAAGCATATATTGAAGCCTGGTCGCAGCCCGGCGCGCTCACCGGTGGCTTAAACTATTATCGAGCCGCTCATCTCGGCTCTTTTATAGGTGAAAGCGACGATAGCTTGTCCGCAGACCCTTCATTGTTCACGGTCGCGGTGCCGACGCTGGTCATCTGGGGGGAGAAAGACAAATGGCTGCTTACAGGAAATCTGGAAGGTCTGGGAAAGTACGTACCAAACCTGACCATCAAGCGCATTTCTGATGGCTCGCACTGGGTTATTCATGAAAAGCCGGGACTGGTTAATTCCTATATCAGAGAATTCATCGAAGGCTGAATTTCTACGTCGTCTTAGTGGGCGTGTGCTGGAAATCGAACCCGGGTTGGCAATATAGCGGCGTTTTTCTATGCTTACTTCTCAAACACCAGTTCGGAATGCTTCCAATGTGGGCTACCAAATACCTCTGCGTAACCCTGCTTGATTAGCTTACTCAAGTAGGGAGTTAGGTTAATTTGCTCCACGACCTTGTTGCTTGCCCTCCTACATGCTAAACTTTGCCACAAATAAATGAAAAAACGTGTTTTCTCTGGCGCGCGCCCCACAGGCCGACAGCATATCGGTAACTACCTGGGAGCAGTGCAAAATTACGTTGCCATTCAGGATGAATATGACTGCGTCTATTGCGTGGTGGATATTCATGCTCTCACCACTCTGGAAAGCACAGAATCCCTTCGGGAAGATATTTACGAAATGGTGCTTGACTGGCTGGCGGCCGGCATTGACCCACAGAAAAGCATCATCTTCGTTCAGTCTCATGTTCCTCAAGTGGAAGAGCTCCATACTTTGTTCAGTATGGTGACTCCCTTAAGCTGGTTATTACGCGTTCCGACATTTAAGGAGAAGGTTAAGATGCAACCGGATAACGTCAATTATGGGCTGGTGGGTTATCCTGTGCTCATGACTGCCGATATTGCCCTTTATAAGGGAGAGGTTGTTCCTGTGGGCGAGGACCAGCTTCCTCATCTGGAATTAGCTCGGGAGATAGTACGTCGGTTTAACTCCCTTTTCGGGGTTGTATTTCCTGAGCCGCAGGCGAAGCTTACTAACTTTCCCTCAGTTTTGGGCCTGGATGGGGTGCAGAAGATGAGCAAAAGCTGTAATAACCATATTGAAATATCTGCTTCCCCCCAGGAAATCTCGAAGCGAGTTATGGCAGCCGTTACAGACCCGGCGCGGAAGTACCGCTCTGACCCCGGGCATCCTGAAGTATGTAATGTTTTCCGCCTCCACAATTTTTTCACCCCGGCACGAGTAGAGGAAATTGCTTCGGAGTGTCGTAGCGCTCGTATCGGCTGTGTGGATTGCAAAAAGGTACTGGCTGAGAGCATCAATTCGAATCTGAAGCCTTTCCGAGAAAGGCGGGCTGGTTTAGCCTCCAAGCCTGGCTATGTCAACCAGGTTCTTGCCGATGGAGCTAATCGAGCTGAAGTCATAGCTAAAGAGACTATCAGGGAAGTTAAAGAAAAAATGAAGCTCCTTCAGCGTGCCGATTTGGAGCGACCCGGGTAACACCCTATCATTCCTTATCAATCCTCTTTGAGTCCAGATGTCCGACAGGTAAGCGTATGAAGAGAATATACTATGGTTGGTGGGTGGTAGGCGGAGCATTTCTTCTGCTGTTTTGCGCGGTAGGAACACAGTTTTATGCCTTTCCTGTGTTCTTTGACGTAATGGTGAGAGAGATGGGATGGGCACGGACACAGGCAGCCCTTGCGATGACAGTAGGGACTTTTGTCGCTGGTTCGATGGGTTTACTTGCTGGGGGGTTGATTCACAAGATTGGCTTACGACCAGTGATGGTGTGTGGGACTATTATAGCTGGACTCGGCTTCTTCCTGCTCAGAACCGTTACTGAGCCCTGGCAATTCTATCTTTATTATGGTCTCGTCTTATCACTAGGAATAGCGGGCATAAGTACAGTTGCTAATATGACGGCTGTGGAGAGCTGGTTTGACCGCGGCAAAAGCACAGCTTTAGGGATAGCTGCAACCGGGATTGGAGCAGGTGGAGTAGTTATGCCCTTGCTTGCGGGATGGCTCATCTCCAGATATGATTGGCAGACTGCTTGTGCCTGCATGGCTGGAATATTGATAGTTGTGGGCATTCCCATAAGCGCTATTATCATGCGGACACCACAGGAGCGAAAAGTCGCGCCTGAGCCAGCACAACAGAAAGGATTGGAGGCAGGAGATGCTACCATCGGGCAGGCATTGAGACAAAAGTCATTCTGGTTAATATCCATGAGCGCAATGCTGTGGTACTTGGCCTATACGATAGGGCTGACCCATCAAGTGGCGTTTGCTGTGGACATGGGAATAGATAGAGTAACAGCCGCCGGGGCCGTGAGTGTGCTTTGTGTCTTCAGCATTCCCGCCCGTCTGGGGTTTGGCAAGCTCGGCGACGTCATGGACAAGAGATACGTGATGATGATGGCAGCCAGCCTGCAGGTGGTAGCTTTCGCCGTTCTCCTGAAAACCACCAATTTGGCCATGCTGTATGTCTATTCTGCTCTCATAGGCGTTGGCGTAGGTGGTCTGACGCCGATGCTACCGGGACTCGTTGCTGATTACTTCGGGAGAAGACAATTCGGCGCTGTCTACGGAGCTTTGGAAATGGTGACGATGCTGGGTATAATGACGGGTCCAGTCTATGGCGGATGGATATATGACACCGCTAAAAGTTATTCTTTGGCCTTTCTAAGCGGCATTATAATAACTTTGCTGGCAGTTGTTCTTGTCTATTTAGCACCAAAGCCGCACTCTCACTGATGCCGTCAGGGAGGACGGTTCAACATTAGTGAGTGACAATCTTGCGATAAAGTACTTAAAACCGTGTTTTGCACACCTTGGGCAGAATATGTTTTTCAGAAGGTAAAGTGATAAGCACTCCTCCACGATTATTTAGTCCAGAGAATGGGGGAAAACGAGGTTTTCGGAATGGGCTAGAATTATACCATGAATAGAGTGGTTGATAAGGCTTGCAGGGGCTCTGAAGTGCCTTTGATGGCATTTTGGTGCAAAGCGAGAATCCGATGGCGAGTTGCTTGCGACAAGCCATTGGGAAAGGACCAAGAATTGCGATGCCTTTGCGTGTATGGTAAAGTTAATATATCTTAATAAATAATAAGTATAAAGGTATGGGCAGTTGGCTCAGTGGTTAGAGCGTCGGTTTCACATACCGAAGATCACAGGTTCAAATCCTGTACTGCCCACCATAAAATGAGGAGGAAAGGAAATGGCATCTAATGGTAGTAGCAGAGGCGGGTTACTTACCGCTGGCGGAATCTTAAGCATAATAGGGGGGGCATTTGAGGTAATTGGTGGAGGGATAATGGTGGTTTTAATGAGCACCAGAATACTGCTCAGACTATCGCTTCTTCAATTCCTTCCACGCTTTGAAGGTGCCTGCGGCATGCATATTGTCCCAATCTGTTTGATTGTTATAGGAGGACTTCTTCTGGTGCTGGGTATACTAGCTATAGTAGGTGGCGTCTCTGCACTAAGAAGGAAAATGTTTGGCCTGTCCTTAGCCGGGGCTATCTGTGCCCTTCCATCACACATTTTGGGAATACTGGCAATTATTTTTGTCTCCCTGTCCAAGAAAGAATTTGAGGCAAAAGAATAGATGCCGAAGTGGCGGAATGGCAGACGCGCTACGTTCAGGGCGTAGTGTTCGTAAGGACGTGAGGGTTCAAATCCCTCCTTCGGCACCAGTAAATGCAGGAGGTTAATTTATGGCTAGGGGTAAGGGAATAAACGGAGAGACCTGTGAAGAACTTATTGAAGATGCAATTAAGCAGCTTGGAAGTCCTTGTGGTGCAGGTACGCTTTTCCAAGAGGTGAAAAGAAAGTGGCGAGGTAGTGACGATACCATTTGGCAACACTTGATGTCCCGTGTAGTTAACCTACCGCCTGCTTATTTTCATTGGCAAAACATTAAGGACAAGGACAGGTTTCTCCTCTTGAGGGAAGATGGGCGATAAGAGCTGTATAACCCAAGTAAGCACGGAACTTATAGAAATGGGACAAAGTAGCCCGTTACTTAAGTTTATATACGCCTGTAGCTCAGCTGGATAGAGCACAGCCCTGCGGAGGCTGGGGTCGCGGGTTCAAATCCCGCCAGGCGTGCCATGGGCGGTTAGCTCAGTGGTGAGAGCGCCTGTCTTACACACAGGAGGTCAGAGGTTCAAGTCCTCTACCGCCCACCATAGGTAATCATATTACCAATCTGGAGTAAAAATATTAGGAGGGAAAGAATGTCCACAAAAGAAAACAAAGAGCTGGTCCGCCAGACTATTAAGGAATGGAATGCGGTGGATGGAGACGTCGCCAAAATGCGTTCTTTATACGATAAGTATTATGCACCAGGTTTCATCTACCATGATGTCTCCGCAGGAGATATGAACCGGGAACAAACAATACAAGATATGGTTACGTACCTGTCTGCATTTCCGGATGTTAACTATTCCATTGATGATATCCTGGCTGAAGGAGACAAAACGGTAATCAGATGTACAGTGCGAGCCACTCATAAGGGAACGTTTATGGGAATCCCTGCCACCGGAAAGCGGATTGCGGTCAAAGCGGTGGAGATAGACAGAATCGTGGGAGGAAAGATAGTGGAAGCCTGGGGGTTTTCTGATTCCCAGAGTATGATGACCCAGCTTGGAGTTATCACCGGCGCTACACCTAAAACGCAGCATGCCACATTAGGCAAGTTATTTCTTTAGTGTGGCAGTCACGTTACTTGCTATACAGCCAGCACAGGACATCAGCAAAACTTGTTGCCACGATGTGCTTCTCATCGGTCAAATCATGACCGGCTGGTGCGAAGAGAATCGTACTAAATCCCGACGCCGCCGCTACATCAAGGTTTCTTCGCTGGTCGTCCACAAATACGGCATCACGAGGGCTTACTGTCAATTGACCAATGAGATGGTCAAAGATAGCCTGCTCTGGTTTCCTGACACCCACATCGCCGCTTATGACGAAGCCGCGAACATACTTGTCCAATCCGAAGCGGGCCCGCAGTTTCTTCGACCACTCCGATATATCATTCGATAAGCACCACACCTCATAACCTTGCGAATTGACGGCTTCAAGGAAATCGGTGAGACCATCGGTTAGTTTGTACCGTTGAAGGTATTCATCTTCGAGTCCAGGGTCGAGTCCAACTGCTTTCCAGAACTGAGCAGATGACATGTTTCCAAGACTGGTTGAATTATAGAGCATTTCAATCTTGGATACGTCCTTGGTCCCACCTTTTTCCTCTACAAACGGACAAAGTAAATCTCTATCGTCATTTCCAACGGAGTATATTACTCCCATCGCGTCAAGGACGAGAATTCTCAACAACTGTTTTCTCCAACTAGCGTATGGAATTGAGCTTAATCACAAATAACTGCATCGTCAGGATTAGCTTCTGGGCATCGCCAGAAATCGAATACTTACTGGAACTATTTGCCATACCTTAGCTTCGCATATAGCATGGCAAATCCTAAAACAAACGTTATGGCATTCCATATAATTACTGATAGTAGACCCAGTGAAATCCCGTAGGACAGCCAAAAAGCTATACCCAAAAGGAAAAAGACGGTGAATGGTAGGCTTATCTCATGCGCACTCCTGAGCCTGAACAGACGCCATACCTGTGGGACAAATCCCATTGTGGTCAAAGCTCCACCGATGAATCCGAGCAGTTCTTTCCAGTCCAAGGTGTGCCTCCTTTTCTGTACGTTGCGACAGTCTACCTATTGCTTTCTCAAACCAATATCCTGCCGACCAATTATACCATTCGAGGCTAAGATGAGGACGTTTTCCACATACTCGTGGTAGGTATTTTCCGAAGAAAACGTGGTGAATGCCATTAGCGCTAATAGAGATATCTTGGCGCAGGGGCTGGAGCACGCGGAAAAGTTCAAAAAACCATGTTATTGAGCAATATCAAGAAATGGACGACCTGGATAAAGTGACCCGCAAGCTCACTTCTGAGATGCAAGGGAAGAGCAAACTTCCCTTCCTCAGCCGGGAACTTCAAGTCACTATTATCAAGGTCTCAATTCGTAAGATACTGGTATCTTAGTATCTGCGCCCACCACCTCTACCACCAGACCCACCACCACCACCACCTCTACCATAAGACCCACCACCACCACCACCTCTACCATAAGACCCACCACCACCACCACCACCTCTGCCGCCGCCTTCGGTGCGAGGGCGTGCCTCACTAACACTGAGCGTCCGCTCTTTCAACGATGTTCCATTAAGCCCGGTGATGGCAGCCTGGGCCTCAGTTTTCGTTGCCATCTCAATAAACCCAAAACCTCTAGATTCGCCGCTGTATCTATCCTTGATGATGCTTGCCGTTGTGACTTGCCCAAAAGCCTCAAATGCCTTGCGCAATTCGTCTTCGGTAACCTCGCGAGATAAATTGCCTACATATATATTCACAATATTAACCCCCCTTTCAATTTTTATAGCCTTACTCTTCGTGCAGCCAGACTTTTTAAAGCATACTGAATTCTTCTGCTTCTAAACCTTCGGGGGCTGGGTTTGGTTCCAGCCCCCTTTGAATCCAGCTACATTAAATTATTTCTGACCGCCCAATTTATTCTTGCTGTAGCACTCACTACAATATACTGGCTTGCCCTCTCGAGGCTCAAAGGGCACTTCACATTCTTTGCCACACTCAGCACATACTGCGGCATGCATTTGGCGGCTAGATCTGGAACCTCTGGTGCCATTGAACTGGGCTCTCTTTGCCTCACGGCAAGCAGGGCAACGCTTGGGCTCATTAGTATATCCCCTACCAGCATAGAACTCCTGTTCCTCAGCGGTAAAGGTGAATTTGGCGCCACAGTCAGCACATTGTAGCGTTTTGTCCGCAAATCCCATTGGATGACCTCCTTTCTTTTAATACTTGGCTCGAGTTTCGGTCATCCAACGTTCGCGAATGGGCTCGGAAGAGCTTTCACAGAGACGTGGTAACCTACGCTTATAACCACTGATTTAAGTATAATAAAGCGCTGGAAAAATTGCAACTATCGGAAATAAAAAGGTCAACTCCATTTTTCTTTAATAATCTGATAATTGATTTGTATGCCTCACCTTTACGAATTATTGTTTCAATCTTCCATTAAAGCTTTGAGGTTAGCCATTACTCAAATCGGCCTCGGTGTGTGGAGGAAAATATTGATGTAGTTATCGGCCGTAGGTTTAAGAGACAGAGAGAGGGAGCAAATAATCTTCTTAAATTGAGAATTTTACGCTATAATACAAAATGGGGGGGAATTTTGGGAAAGATAAAATCTAACCGGGTGAGTTTCTCCCCTAACCAAATGCCATTATTTTGACCTGCAGCAATGCCATATCTATAATGTTGTGATTAAAAAATAAAGAGGTGGCTCTATGATTAAATCAAGATTGTGTGACCGGCTCGGAATCAAATATCCAATTATACAGGCAGGGATGGGTCCCTTCAGCAACAACAACCTTTGTGTTGCTACAGCAAACGCAGGCGTCCTCGGATTGCTTTCCACGAGTGGCCTTTTTGAAAAGGAAAGACAACCTTGGATCTACAAAGCCTTTGTCGAAACCGGCGAGGCTAAATTTGAAGATGATATGGCTACAGCCCTGGAAAAAGTACTGAAGCGCACAAACAGGCTAGTCAAAGATAAAGGCGGCGTTTTCGGCATCAATGTGATGGTCTCAGCAGAACTTATCCAGTATTCGCGCGTATTGATTGATACGGCTATCAGGGTCCGTCAGGAGAACCACGATATGAAAGACCACTTCAAAGTTATCTTTACGTCTGCTGGCGACCCTGTAGGCTGGGCAGAAAAAATAAAAGGCACTGGATTCACCTGGATTCACGTCGTACCCTCGGTGAGGGCTGCCTTGCGTTGCAAGAAAGCCGGCGTTGACGTGATAGTAGCTTCTGGTCACGAAGGCGGTTTCCACATCTCCTGGGAACCCGTTCACTCAATGGTTCTACTCCCGGCTGTTGTAGATGCGGTCTCAGACGATAATACCCTGGTCGCCGGCGCCGGTGGCTTTTGCGATGGCCGGACGCTGGCAGCAGCACTAATTTTAGGGGCAGATGGAGCCCAGATAGGGACACGTTTTCTGGCAACGCAGGAAAGCGATTTCCCTCAGATATGGAAGGAAGGTGTCGTGGTTGCGGAAGATAGAGGCACACTCGTAGCCCGCGGCTTTGTCGGGCCGGCCCGGTGGCTGAAAACGCCGCGCAGCAGCGAGCATGCCAGGAATACCCTCCAGAAATCACCCGGTGTTTTTCTGGGAATCCCAGAGGATTACTCCACGGCTGATATGTTGACTAATTTTGAGATTGAATCCATCAAAGCTGTCTATGAAGGAAATAAAGAAAAGGCGCTTATGGCTGCCGGTGAAGTGGCTCAGCGAATTAAAGATATGCCCAGAGTTAACGATTTAGTGCAGGAGATCGTCAAGGAAGCAGAAACTGTTCTCAGGAAAGTCCCGAAAAAGGTTCTGGTGTAAGGTTTAAGTCAGACTGTAATAAAAGACAGCAGTTTTCTCGCTACGCTCAGGGGTTTTTGCCACTTTTTGGGGTTTGTTTAGATATGAAACTCGACTATGTCGCCATCTTGAAGGACATGTCCCTTGCTAACCCTCTGCCCATCATACTTTCCTGAGCCCCAAACTACAGCATACTTCAAATTCTGATAGAAGTCCTTATGGAGGCTTTCAGCAGCTTCTTCCAGTGTGCTGCCCTTCTCCAGTACCATGGGGTCAGTCAGGTCGGCCTTGCTGCCGGGGGTCTTGGTATAAACCCGGATTATATTCAAGGCTTGATAAACTGCTCTTTTGAACTCCTCCAGGCCGCGACCTTCCCTGGCTGAAATGGAAACCAGGGGAAACAACTTGGCATATTGTGAATGCAAGCGCTCCCAATTCCTGTTGGAACCTGCCAGCTCATTCTTGTTTCCTACGAACAACATCCTGCTGGAATAACTTCCCGGAGTTGGTTGTGTACCATCATCTGTTAAGGGCTCTATTCTGGCTTCTCTTAGCCCTTGAAGAGCTGTCTCTACCTGACTTATTGGCTCCAGGGATAGATCTAGTACAATAGCAATGAGGTCGGCGCTTCTCAGGACATTTGATAGTAGTACTCTCACTTCTTTGTACCCGATGGGCGGCGTATCTACCAGTTGTATTTGAATATCTTCAAACTTCATCATACCCGGCATAGGGGTTTTAGTCGTGAAGGGATATTCAGCTATCTCAGGAATGGCCTCGGTTACCGCCGCCAGCAGCTGGGATTTCCCGGCATTGGCCGGCCCTACTAACATTACCTGTCCGGCACCCTCCCGATCAATATAGAATCCTGTTCTCCTGGCTGTGGCGTACTTTTTTTCTGCCTCCTGGGAAAACTTGGCAATCTTCTGTCTTAGCACGGCATGGAGCTTATCGGTGCCTTTATGGTGGGGCATAATGGCGAGCATAGCTTCTAGAGCCGCAATCTTCTCCTCTGGCTCCCTGGCTGACCTGTATCTCTTCTCAGCCTCAAAATACTGTGGCGGTAGATTCGCTGGCATATAACTAATTTTAACATTATGCCCTTTCTACCGAAAAATCTAGTGGTTTTTCCTTCCGCTTGCCGATGCGGGGGATGATATAATGTGCATTTTAGAAAAGCCAGCTATTACTATAAAGGAGAACAGAAATGTGGGATGCTTCAAAGTGTAACTTGTGCAGCGACTGCCTGGTGAACTGCAGGTATGTCGATTATGATAGGGATAGGGCTATCGCTGAGATTACGCTGCTCATGGAGGGCAAAGATGCCGAAATATTGAGCAAATGTACTACCTGCATGGCCTGTAGTAGTTATTGTCCTACCGGAGCTGACCCTTCTAACCTTATCTTCAAGATGCAGGAGAAAATAGGCACCTCTCCCATAGTAGTAGTCGGCAAACCAGCACGCGAGGCATTAGTCCGGGCATTCGAGAGGGGAGAAGACCCTGAGCAGTTGATTCTAGGCGACCTTGATAAGCCTGCTCTGTCACTCGACGCGTTCCGGTTTGACGAATTCCCCGAGGGCACATTTGACAGCCAGCTATTCAAGGGCCTGACCATAGTGAGAGGCGGTGAGTATGCGTCTCTTTCAGGCTATGTGCATATGGGTGGAGAGAGCTTGGTAGAAAAGTACGGTCAGCGAGTCCTTGACAACCTGGCAAGGCTGGGCAAAGACATCGTGTATATTCACAATGAGGGCTTTGTCCTCGCGCACATAAAGGCCAAGGAATATGGTTTCAAAGTTCCCTTCAAGTACATGCACCTCTTCGAATACCTGCGCAACTATCTGAGGGCTCACAAAAAGAACATCACCAAACTGGACAAGAAGGTTGCCTACCAGGCCAACTGTGCTACCAGATGGATCCCTGAGTATGATGCCTTTCTGGACGAGGTCTTCAAGCTTATCGGCGTGGAACGGCCCAATAGAAAATATGAGCGGTTGAATGCCGTCTGTTGTACTGCTCCCCTTATTTACACTAACCGGGAACTTGCCGTTGACATCCAGAAGAAAAACTTCGGGGATGCCATTGCCTGTGGTGCCGATGCTATCATAACTTCCTGTCCTCTGTGTTACGGGGTGTTTAGGCGACCCAGCGTGCAGTTCAATCTGCCCAACATATTCATCACTGACCTGTGCCGCATTGCCCTCGGTGAAAAGCCTTGGCCAGAAGGCTCCCGATAGCGAAGCTATGATAATCTTGTTATTTATGGTGGTGAAAAGTTCGTTAGCAAATTCTGGTGATTTAGCTAGTGAGCTGTACAGGATTCGAACCTGTGACACCCTGATTAAAGGTTATGGAATGTCAAAATAGAGACGTTGCTAGTGATTAGGGCTTGTCTATTCACTGCCAAGGCTTGAATAGCCTTTGCCACCATCTTTGCTTAGGGGTCTGCTTAGGGGCTTCCAGAAGCAATAATCGTTCCTGAAGCAATTCTGCTTTAGCTTTCCAATAGCCGACTTCCTGGGATAGTTGCTCTATTCTACTGATAAGGGGTTGGGTTGATAAGGTGTTATCTGATAACGGCTTAGTGGGCAGGGTTAGGTCTTCGATGATGTATGACTCTCCGAACTTGGAAGGGACTAGCCTGGCTTTGAGCTTGCCAGACTTGATATAGCGACGGATGGTAACTATTGAGACCCCTAAAGCCTCGGCAGCCTCTCGTAGTGTATAGCCCTTCATTAAGAACATTGTAACACCTTAGTCAATGCCCTTGAAATGGGGCTGATCAGTCTGATCAGGGTTTCGTATAACTATATTGATCAGGGAAACAGAGAGTGAGCCGTGGGAGACTCGAACTCCCGACACCCTGATTAAAAGTCAGGTGCTCTACCAACTGAGC
>Ga0315288_10008865_pt1 | contig 12684 bp, 5 predicted proteins | sample YL17G11_20_MG_FD_203454 | JGI IMG/M metagenome (GOLD analysis project Ga0315288, IMG submission 203454) | Sediment microbial communities from Yellowstone Lake, YNP, Wyoming, USA - YL17G11_20 | ecosystem: Environmental > Aquatic > Freshwater > Lake > Sediment | place: USA: Wyoming | collected...
AATGCGTGGCGCCGGCAGACACGAGAAGCGTGGTGGACGGATTCGATGTCATCACCGTGAAGGTGACAGATCCGGCCACCGGCGACACCGGACGCGCTGATTACTTCTATCGGAGGTGAGGAGAGCGGCAAGGAACCGAGCGCCCGGACCGCGCAGCGGCAAAGCTCCCCCAGGAGCCGCCGCTTGAATTTTAAGAATACCCGCAGCATCTTGGGGATCGTGAAGACCACCTGGCGATGAGGGACGTCCAGGAGGAGCGTCTCTCGCATCCACTCCCCCCATTCCTCCACTCTCTTGGCGTGGCAGGAGGGACAGAACCCGCGCGTCTTGCAGGAGAAGGTCAGGAGATGTCCCGTCCGGCAGCGTGGGCACCGGATGCGGGCGAACCCGCAGCGGGGATTGCCGCAGTCGAGGTAGCGCTCCACCGCCTCCTTGACGATCGGCCGGAAAAATCCGTACTCCTTCTCAAAGCGACTCTCATACACAGTCAAGAACCTGTCGAAATGATGGAAAAGCACCCGGTAGAGAACGGTCCGCTCCGGATATCTGGGACGATAGAATCCCGCCATAGCGGGAGAGAAGCCTCAAGAAACGGGCCAACATCACAGATAGAACCGCGTCTCCCTGGAAAGAGGCAATGACCGCTTTTTCAGCCGATTAAATTATGAAATATATTGTTTATCTAGCTAACCGTATGATACTAAATCAGTAGAGGACTTGTGAATTTTGGCCATGTCAACTTTTTGTCGTGTTGGATCAGGTCTTCACGACCCGGCCCGGAAAATCGGCGGCGCGTTTTTTACGACTGGCGGATTCGATTCCTTCCAGGCCCTGGGAAACGCCGTCCAATTGTTTTTCGACAAGATGTTGGAGGCAACCGATCGGCTTTGAAGGCGGGCGCTCCGGTCGCTGACCCTAATCCGCATTGCTGGATCTGATAATATTCCCGGCGCCATCATCCCAGAGGCAGAGGCCGAGTGCGTCGAGGTCGGCCCGGACTGGATTTTGAATCCAGCGCGTCTTCCCGTCCCGCCACTCCGGCTCGCGCTATCGCGCTCTCAGGCCGTTAATCTACCGCAGAAGCTTTGAAAGCCCTTTCGTGTATCGGATACCATTTCACTTTAATCTCAAGCCATTTAATGCGAATAGGTCAGCCCCTCTACCACCTCCATTACGACAATGAGCGTAACAATGAATCCGATGATTGTGGCCACTATTACAAGGATTGAGCGTTCCCTAAATTTAATTATGCTTACCGCCCCGGTAAAGAAAGCAGCAATTCCAGAAATTCCCGCAAATATTCCTGGTATGGCAAGATACGGGTTTGCAGTTTTCCCAGGTCTTTGTCCCAAAATAGTAAAATTCATCATTTCCCCCGTGCGGCGAAGGATGCGGCGGCTCTCTCCTGAATATTCAATCCCTGATCCTACGACCCATGTATAACAAACCCGCATGGATGTGTAAAAGCGGGCCCTTCACAGCCCGGCGCGTGTTTGGAATCCCGGACTTTCGGCTCTATGCCCTGGCCGACGGGATCAAGCATGTGCTCTTCAACCGTTCGAAGGGGATCGGAACATACCCTCGGCCTCCCGAACCTGTGTTTTTCCAACGCCCTCTCTTTAGTTCGTAAATAATTTTTGGGGTAACTCCTGGTTGTTTTTTCATCTTGCCGGTGGTATAATTTCCCATCATTTGGATGAGAGCCCAGACCATCTCTCAAGTCTTGATCCGTTCCTATTTCCCCGGTCTCACTGCGAGACGGGAATCCCTAAAATTCATTCGGGAGGAGGAGTGCATGCATAAACGCTCTAAAATCATGTTCTTGTCTGTTTGGCTGATCGTGGCGTTTTCCGTGGCCGCGCTGGCGGCCGAGATAACGGCGGTCACCAAGGCGAACTACGGGCTGGCCGCGCGCTTCAGCCCGGCCAAGCTCAGGAAGCTTTCCTTCGACACGGCCGTCACGCCGCGCCTGCTGAAGACGGGAAGCCGGTTCTGGTACATCTACGAGACCACCAAGGGGAAGAATTTCGTCATCGCGGATCCGGCGAAACGCACCAAGCGGCCGATTTTCGACAACGACAAGATGGCCGCCCTGCTGACGCTCGCCACCAAGAATCCGTATGACGGCCAGAACCTGCCCATCACCACCCTGAAGTTTATCAAGAACGACACGGCGGTGATGTTCGAGGTCGAGGTGGACGACCCCGAGGCACTGATGAAGAAGGACGAGAAGGATAAGGAAAAGGAGCAACAGAAGGAAGAAGAGGTGGATCCGGACGCCCCCAAGCCGGGCAAGAAAATCCTCACCTTCGAGTACGAGCTGGCTACGGGCAAGCTGACCCTTCTCACCGATTATAAGAGGCCCACCAAGAGGCCTGCCTGGGCTTCCATCTCTCCGGACGGGAACACCATCGTTTTCGGCCGGAAGCACAACCTGTGGATGATGGACAAGGCCAACTACGAAAAGTGGCTCAAGGACAAGAAGGCGAAGGACATCCAGGACGTCCAGATCACGACGGACGGCGAGGAAAACTACAGCTATGTCCGCGAAGAGAGAAGCCGGACCAACGTCGACATCGAGAAAGAAAAGCAGAAGGACCCGGACAAGCGCAAACCGGTAAGCATCGTCTGGTCCCGGGACTCGAAGTCCTTCGCCATGACCCGGTCGGACGAACGGAAAGTCAAGGACCTCTGGGTCATCAACAACAGCGCCGATCCCCGGCCGACGCTCGAAACCTACAAGTATCCCATGCCGGGAGACACCGAAATGCCCCAGACTGAGATCCTGGTTTTCGACGTCGCCAAGAAGTCGAAAGTCAAGATGAAGGCCGATTTATGGAAGGATCAGTACCTCACCCTGTCGACGGCCCGGCAGAAAGAAATCATCTATGAGGACGAATACCGGGCGAGCCTGTGGCTTTCCGAAACCTCCGACAAGCTTTACTTCATCCGCATGAGCCGCGACATGCGCAAAGTTGATGTCTGTCTAGCGAATCCCGAGAGCGGAGACGTCACGGTCCTCATCGAGGAGCGGCTCAACACCTACATCGAGATGCGGCCGGTCGAGCTTCTTCCCGGCGGGCAGGAGATCGTCTGGTGGTCGGAGCGCGACGGCTGGGCCCACTTCTATCTCTTCGGGGCCGACGGCAAGCTCAAGAATCAGATCACCTCGGGCCCCTTCCACTGCGAACGACTTGAGGGCGTGGACGAGAAGAACAGGATTCTCTATTTCACGGCCTGTGGCAAGGAGGAGGGCGAGGATCCCTACTTCATGCGCCTTTACAAGGTCAGCCTCGCAGGCGGGACTCCGTTCCTTCTCAACAAGGGCAACTTCGATCACGCGGTGCGGCTGACGGCGGACAATCTCTTTTTTGTCAACAACTTATCGCGCGTTGACACAATGCCGAAATCCGTGCTCATGGACACGATGGGCAACTCCCTGATGGAGCTCGAAACGGCCGACCTGTCGCTCCTCCTCGAAGCCGGATTCAAGTACCCCGAAGCTTTCAAGGTCAAGGCGGACGATTCGAAGACCGACCTCTACGGCGTCATGTATAAGCCGTTCGATTTCGACCCGAACAAGAAGTACCCCATCGTCCTCTATGTCTATCCCGGCCCCCAAACCGAGAGCGTCACCAAGAACTTCTCCGGCCGCGCCGACACCATATCCCTGGCACAGTTCGGGTTCATCGTGATCACGATCGGGAACCGGGGCGGCCACCCCAGCCGCTCCAAGTGGTACCACAACTTCGGCTACGGGAACCTCCGTGACTACGGCCTGGCCGACAAGAAAACCTGCATCGAGCAATTGGCGGCCCGCTTCCCGTGGATCGACATCGACAAGGTCGGCATCTACGGCCACTCGGGCGGCGGCTTCATGTCCACGGCGGCCATGCTCGTCTATCCCGATTTCTTCAAGGTGGCCGTCTCTTCGTCCGGGAACCACGACAACAACGTCTACAACAACACCTGGAGCGAGAAGCACCACGGCATCCAGGAGATCGTGGACAAGGACGGAAAGGTCACTTTCAAGTACGACATCGCGAAGAACTCGGAGATCGCCAAGAACCTCAAGGGGCACCTGCTCATCACGACCGGCGACATCGACAACAACGTCCACCCGGCGGGCACGGTCCGCCTGGCCAACGCCCTGATCAAGGCCGGAAAGCGGTTCGACTTCTTCCTTTTCCCCGGCCAGCGCCACGGCTATGGCGATATGAACGACTATTGGTATTGGCTGCGGGCGGATTACTTCTGTAAACACCTCATCGGAGACTTTTCCCAGACGGTGGATATGCTCGAGCTGACCAGGGACCGGGAACAGACGGGAGACAAGAAAAAATAGTCCGGATTCGATCCGGCCTGACGGCGGCGATTCTCAAGTCTCGAAAAGGCGGGGGGCTGCGGTTCACCGGGAACCGTAGCCCCTTTTCCCCCCGTGTCGCCGGATGGCCGGGCGCCTTCGGGCAGCCGTCATGGCTGTCGGATGAAGATGAGACAAACGCTCAGGCCCGGGCGTTTCTATATTAGAGTAAAATTCGGACCTCGAACATCGCTACGTCGAGGTCATCTCGCCTGCCATATTTATTACCCTGATGGCACAATGGGGTTCGCCACGCTGGGCCCGCCCCCCATGTCCCGAAAGGACGGCTTCTTCGATCCCGCACTTCCTCCCGAGTGAGCCTTGTGATTCAAGCCCTTGACGCGGGATTTGTGAATAGCGCAGGCGGGGCCCATATAAAAAAAAGAGGGTTTGACCGCCCTTCAAAGCGGCCAAACCCTCTTGCGGTGCGCTAGGTTTGTTTAGAACCTGAAGCGGAAGGAGAACTTAAAGACTCTCTGGTTCGCGCTCGAGCCCGTCGCTTTGCCGTAATAGGCGTTCCTGACGTAGGTTCCTTTGTTCGTGTTTTCCGCGATCGGCTGCCAATTGCCGCCGGGATTGTAGGTGATCGTCAGCAAGCGATAGCCGAAGAGGTTGAACACATCGACGAAAAAGCCGAGCCTGGTCGTCTGACCGAGCGAGAATTCCTTCTCGAGCCTGAAATCCACCCAGGTTTCGTCCGGAGTCATCCTCGCGCCCTGCTTTTCGACATTGACCATGTAGCTATAGAGCTGAGCGTTATTGTCTTTGGCCCATTGCGCCGGAGGGAAGACAGTAACGGTTCTATTGAACGGAGCACCGGAGTAATGCCTGGCCGAGAAGGACATGACGACGTTCCAGGGCATCTGGAATGCGCCATACAACTTGATGATGTAAAGCCGGTCGTCGGAGAAGGAGCCGTATCTGTTCACCCACCAGTTGGCCTGGTTGTAGGCGTTGCTGTAGCCCCAGACGTCTCCGTAGGCTCCGCTGTTGTTACCTCTAGTCTTCGAAAGGACGACCGAGCCGCCCAGCGCCCAGCCGTGGGACATCCGCTTATCGAAAGTGAGCTCGAGTCCGTAATAGTTCCGTTTGGCTTCGGGAATATTCATGAAGCGGCGGAACGGCAGGGGAGCGTTCTTGGACATGAAATAGAGCGTGACTTCCTGTTCGGGATAGTCGTCGACCTTGGGAACGAGCGTCTTGAACGGAATCCACCAATCGGGAGCCTGCTCGTAGGTGTACCAGTTTCTGCCCGTGGCCGGGTCCCAATAAGCGACGTTGACGGTATTCGTCTTGTACTTGTAGATGAATTGCAATCCTGCGCTGAAATCCGTGGTTAGCTCATGAATGACGCCCAGGGTGTATTCCCAGTACATGGGCGATTTTGTCCCCTTGGAATCGACGGTTTTGGTGTAAAAGGAAGGATCCATTTCCGCCGGGTTCTTGGAGATGGCATAGTACTTGTAATCGTCGATTCCCGGCAAATCTTGGTCGCCGTTGCCGTTTAAGTCCCACCAGTTAAAGGCGATGCTCCATTCACGGAAGGGGTGAGAAGTGTCGAAATACATGGTCGACATAAAGTCGGAATAAACGGAGAAACTGCCCTTGAGCGCGGTCTTACCGTTGCCGAAGAGGTCATAGGAAAAGCCGAGCCTCGGAGAGAGAGCGCCCCACTGCAGAGCCGGATCCCAGGCAGGGATACTCATGGCGCCCAGGGCATTGAAACCGAAGAGCGGAGTTAAGGCATAGGCGCCGATGGCCTCGGACAGGGGAGCGCAGGCCTTCTTACTGACGGCCGGGAGGTAGCCGCGATAAAAATCGTATCGGACTCCCAGGTTGATGGTGAGCCTGTTCTTGATGTTGAACGAATCCTGGACGAAGCCCCCGAACCTGAGCATATTGCCCTGGGAGTAAGAGTCGCCGTCTTTGGGAGCGCAGTAACGGATGTTCAAATAGCCGTCCCCGAATGTCGGGTGGGGCCCCTTTAGCCCGTAGACCTGTCTGAAATAATAAGGGCTTCCGTTATACCAGGTGATATCGCGGGGGTCTTCCCTGAACCACGGCCATTTATAATAGATGAACTGGTAGAGAAGACCCGCCTTGAACTCGTGGTTCCCACCCAGCAGGTCGTTCATGAAACTCGTGACGTTGAGGACGCCCTGGATGTTGTTGGTGAAGGAATGGCGGAGACGGCCGGGAGCACCCCAGGTGTATCCCGTGTAGGCGTCGTAGATCTGGGGGTTGTTCTCCGCTCCGGCCGGCGGGGTAATCCAGTCGATCGTCGGGGCCATGCCGAACCGGAAATCCAGGAAAAGGTCCTTGTTGAGGAACCAGGTGAGGGAGCTGTTGAATTTCCACCTGACGTCCCGGTACTCGGAGATGGCGGACGGGACGGTCCGCGTTCCGCCGTTCTGGGGATCAATCCTTTTCACATACGAGACCATCAAGTTGCCCCTGAGGTTATCCGAAAACATGAAGGACAGTTTTCCCATGCCCTTGAGGTAGTTCTGCCAGTTGTCGTAGGTGCCGTATTCGACGCCCTGAATCGTCACGGGGATAAACGTACTGTGCCTGGCGATCCTCCAGAACCCCAGGTCCGTGAAGAACCACAACCGGTCCTTGAAAATCGGCCCGCCGATCTGGAGCGTGGGTTCGACGTCGTAAATATTGATCCCCGGCTGGGCGAGTCCCAGCGATTTGTAGTATTCCTTGGCGAACAGGAATTGGCTCAGGTTTTCGTTGGTGTAGTAGGTCTGGAGCTGGCCGTGGAAGCTGTTGCCGCCGGATTTCGTGACGACGTTGATCAGGCCGCCGCCGGGAACCGTGTCCTCGGCCGGAATGCCCGCGGTCATGACCTCGACTTCTTCCATCGAATCATAACCGAGCTCGCCGAACCATATCCCGTAGTCCGCCGCCCAGTTGACGTTAACGCCGTCGACGTCGAATGTCTGGGAGATCCCGGTTCCGCCGTGGACGATGAACTCCGAGCTCGTGCCGCCCACATTACCCGCCGGCAGAGCGCCGGGCGCCATGGCGATGGCGGCGAACACGTTCCGGTTGAGAGGGATTCTCTCCATCGTGGTGGCGTCCAGGATCAGGGTCGTCTTGTTGGTCTTGATATCCACGACCGGGGATTTCCCGATGACCGTGACCTGCTCCTGAAGGGCCGCCGGCTTCATCGTGAAATTAAGGGTCAGGGTCATTCCGACATGGACGACGAGCCCTTCGTTCTTGAAGCCCTGGAACCCTTCCAATTGCGCTGTGAGAGTAAAAGTGCCCGGAGGGATACCACGAGCCGTGAACGTGCCGTCGCTCCGCGACACGGCCGTGACTTTTCCTTGCAGAGTGGGGCCTTCCACGGTGATGTTCACACCAGGAAGAGGCAGGCCCCCTTCGTCGGCGATTACTCCCTCGATGGTCCCGGTTCTCCTGGAGAGCTGGGCGTTGAGAAGAGTGACTAAAGAAAAGACGATGATGACTGCCAAGAGGCTTTTTTTGAGTTTCACATCCCCTCCTCTAAATTAAAAAACCAAAATTTTTAAAAAGGCTGTTGGAAGAATCATAGCATCAGATCAAATACGCATCACCTCCCCTTTTTCTTATTGCTGCTGAATACGGAACGATGACGAAACATGAACTCGCGTTCTCCATTTTCCTTTGCTGTCGTAATCATAATAAACCTGAAAATATCTTGTCAAGTATTTTAAATATTCTGCAAGTATTTTCTGGATTCAGGAGTTATCCATTTTTTTTATTTGCAATAAGAGACCGAATCCTGTCACGACCTGGCCGATAACAGCCTCGCTCAAGACCCACCCACCCGCCACCATAAGCTTCGGGGGTTATCGGCCAGGCCGCGCCACCCGGGCGCCCGTCTCAAGCAGATACTTTATTCCGAACGCATTTAGCCTGAGAGGAAAAAGTGGGCTTCCCATCAAGAGAGTTGATATCTGTCAAGGATACCGATCCTCCGCCGAATTTCTGGTTTTATTGACATTCCTATTTTTCTGGCGATATATTCTAAGTACGTCCTACAGGAGGTTCAGAATGCCACCGCGTATGATTCGATCCAGCTATCGAATATTTTTCATCCTGTTTATGAGCCTTGTCGTCTTCAACGCGGCCGTCGCGCAGGAGCGCAGCGGCGAGGCGCTCCGTTCCCTGACCGCCGCCGACTACGCGCGAGCCGAAAAGTTCATGACTTACAGCGTGACACCATTGGTGCTGCGCGCCGGCGTGCGCCCGACGTGGCTGGCCGGCGACCGCTTCTGGTATCGAAACACCATCGAAAACGACGGGAGCGAGTTCATCCTGATCGATCCGGCGCGAGGGACCCGCGCGCCGGCTTTCAATCATACCGGGGTCGCCGCGGCGCTTTCCGCGGCCTCGGGGAAGACCTATGATGCTTCCCATCTTCCCTTCACGACCTTCGACTTTGCGGCGGACGGATTGACGATCCTGTTCACGGCTGATGGCCGGCGCTGGTCGTGCGACCTGCAGGGAAAAGCATGCCGGGCCGTCGAGGGCGGCGAGGCAGCTCCCCGCGGGAGACGCGCCGGCGAAGGCGCCCGCTCCGGCGCGGCCGAGCCTCCCGAGATGTTGTCGCCGGATGGGCGTTTTGCCGCCTTCATCCGCAACGATAACCTCTGGATTCGCGAGGTTGCGGCCGGCACAGAAAAGCAGCTCACGGCAGACGGTGTGAAGGATTTCGGCTACGCGACCGACAACGCCGGTTGGACCAAGAGCGACAGGCCGGTCATGCTCTGGTCGCCGGATTCCAGGAAGATTGCGACTTTTCAGCAGGATCAGCGTGGAGTCGGCGAAATGTATCTCGTCGAGACCAAGGTGGGCCACCCCACATTGCAAGCCTGGAAATACCCGCTGCCTGGAGACGAGATCGTCACCATGATCCAGCGCGTCATCATCCATCTCGAAGGCCCGCGCGTCGTCCGGTTGAAGATGCCTCCCGACCAGCATCGCTCCACGATCACGGACGACATCAAGCCGCGCGGCGGCGGGTTCGAGGATGTGCAGTGGAGCCCGGATGGGTCCCAGCTCGCATTCGTCTCCACGTCCCGCGATCACAAACATGAGGTGCTGCGCGTAGCAAATGCCGAGACGGGCGAGGTGCGCGACGTCTTCGAGGAAAAAGTCAACACCTTCTTCGAGTCCGGGAACGGCCGTTCCAACTGGCGCTACCTGCCCGCTTCGAATGAGGTCGTCTGGTTCTCCGAACGCGATAACTGGGGGCAGCTCTATCTTTATGATCTGCAGGCCGGCCGGCTGAAAAACCAGATCACAACCGGCGAGGGGAACGTGACCCAACTGCTGCGGGTCGACGAGAAGAAACGGGTGCTTTACTTCCTGGGTGTCGGCCGCGAGAAGGGCCGAGACCCGTACTTCCGGCACCTGTATCGCATCGGGTTTGACGGCCGGCAGCTCGCGTTGCTCACGCCCGAGGACGCCGACCACGAGGTCTCGCTGTCGCCGTCCGGCCGCTTCTTCGTCGACAGCTACTCAAAGCCCGATATTCCTCCTCTCGCCACTCTGCGGAACGCGGATGGGAAATCGCTCCTCGCGCTCGAAAAAGCCGACATTTCCCGCCTCCTCGCCGCCGGCTGGAAACCTCCGATGCCCTTCATCGTCAAAGCCCGTGACGGCGTCACGGACATCTACGGGCTGATGTTCCAGCCGACGAACTTCGATCCAGGCAAAAAATACCCGATCATCAACAACATCTATCCGGGTCCGCAATCGGGCAGCGTCGGGAGCCGCAGCTTCTCGCCCGCCCGCAGCGACACGCAGGCCCTGGCCGAGCTGGGCTTCATCGTCGTGCAGATGGACGGCATGGGGACTCCCGGCCGCTCGAAGAAGTTCCACGAGGCCTACTATGGCGACATGGGCGACAACACGCTGCCGGACCAAGTGGCCGGCATGAAACAGCTCGCCGAACGGTTCCCCTGGATCGATCTCGACAAGGCAGGAATTTATGGTCACTCCGGCGGCGGCTTCGCGACCTGCGACGCCATGTTCCGTTACCCTGATTTCTTCAAGGTGGGCGTCTCTCAGGCGGGGAACCACGACAACCGGGGCTACGAGGACGACTGGGGCGAGAAGTGGCAGGGCTTGCTCCTGCGCAATCCTGACGGCACCACCAACTACGACAGCCAGGCGAACCAGAACTTCGCCAAGAACCTCAAGGGGAAGCTGCTGCTTGCGCACGGCACCATGGACAGCAACGTGCCGCCGTATAACACGCTGCTCGTGGTCAACGAGTTGATCAAGTTCAACAAGGATTTTGATCTGATCCTGTTCCCGAACCGCGCTCACGGCTTCGGCAGCGAGCCCTACATGGTGCGGCGGAGGTGGGATTACTTCGTCCGCCACCTCCTGGGCGCCGAGCCGCCGAAGGGGTTCGAATTGAAGCCGCCGCCTTCGCGCGATGGTCGGGCGCAGTTGCCTTAAATCTTTTCGATCAGCTTTACGGAACGCGGCAGGGGATCGCGATAGAGCTTTCGGCCTGGAAAGCGCCACCAGACAGGCTGATCATTGAGACCTTGGCCGCAATTTTTTCAGGACTTAAAAAAGGAGGGATAAAATGCGCGGGAAAAGAGGTTTGTTCTTTATGGCGGTGCTGATCAGCGCAGGCACGATCGCCCTGCAAGTCTTGGTCACGGCGCAGCAAGCCGGTACGCAGGCCGAAATCCTGAAAAAAGGAGAGGCGTCTAAGCCTGTCCCTGAGCCCAAAGTCTTCGTCACGACCCATTCCGGTCGCTTCGGAAATGCGACGGTGGCCTACACGGCCGCGGCGGGCGAGACCTACCTCCTCGACGACAAAGGCGAACCGAAGGCCTCTATTTTTTCCTTTGCCTATCAGAAAGATGGAATCAAGGATCCGGCAACCCGGCCGATCACTTTCTTGTGGAACGGCGGGCCCGGTTCATCCTCGTTTTGGCTGCACATGGGCTCGATGGGACCGCGCCGGGTTGAGGTTCCGAGCGATGCCAAGGATGCCGGGCCGCCCCCATACAAGGTGGAGGACAACACGCTGGCGCTTCTCGATGTCACCGACCTCGTCTTTGTCGATCCCGTCGGGACCGGTTTCAGCCACGCACTCGGCCGGCACGATAACAAGGAGTTCTGGGGCCTCAACGAGGACGCGGATGCCATCGCCGAGTTTATCCGCACTTGGGTGACGCAGAACAAGCGCTGGTTATCGCCCAAGTATCTCTTGGGCGAAAGCTTCGGCACGACACGTGCCGGCGCCGTAGCCGGACGCCTCGAAGGGGGAAGCCCAGCGCTCAGCCTGAACGGCCTGGTCTTGATTTCCCAGGCGCTCGATTACACAGGCAGCTCTCCGCAGCCGGATAATCTGATCGCCCACGTCACCTATCTGCCGACCATGGCGGCCACAGCCTGGTATCACGGCAAGGTCAAGGACCGCCCCGCAAGCCTTGAGGAATTTCTCCGGCAGGCACGGGCCTTCGCGCTCGATACTTATGCCCCCGCTCTGTTCAAGGGAAACAAACTTGATCCGGCGGCGCGCGGCGGCATCCGCCAACGCCTCGCTTATTTCACCGGGCTATCGGAAGACTACGTTGAGAGGTCCGACCTGCAGGTCCTTGCGGGGCGTTTCCTCAAGGAGCTGCTCCGGAGTGAAGGCAAAACCGTCGGCCGGCTCGATGGTCGCTACACCGGCGACGACGTGGACAAGGCGGCCGAGCTGCCCGATGGCGATCCGTCGTCCTACGAAATCGACGGCGCGTATGCGGCCAGCTTCAGCAACTACATCGCTACGGAGTTGGGCGTTGCCATGGACCACAACTACCGCTTCAGCGGCGGGCCCGAACTCAGCGGAAACTGGAAATGGCGCACAGCGTCTGAAGGACGCTCCTGGGAACCTTCTTATGTCAACGTTTCCCGCGATTTGAGCCGTGCGCTGCGGCGCAATAACGGGCTCCGCGTGATGGTGGCAGCCGGGTACTACGACTTCGCCACGCCCTTCTTTGACGCCGAGTATACTTTCGCGCGCCACGGATTCCTTCCCGAACGCATCATCATGCATTACTACGAAGCCGGGCACATGATGTATCTCCACCGGCCATCGCTCGAAAAGTTGCTCGCCGATGTTCGTGCTTTCATCGAGGGTGGGAAGAAATAAGCCCGCCTCTTATCTGCGCAGGTCAAGAGCAGCAATCGGGATAGGGGGCGGCCTCACGGCCGCCGCCCTCCCACACCACCGGACGTACGGGTCCGTATCCGGCGGTTCGAATCGACTTGACCGTTCAACATACGTATCCAGAGAGGGTGAGAAGCCCTCG
>Ga0315288_10008866_pt1 | contig 12682 bp, 4 predicted proteins | sample YL17G11_20_MG_FD_203454 | JGI IMG/M metagenome (GOLD analysis project Ga0315288, IMG submission 203454) | Sediment microbial communities from Yellowstone Lake, YNP, Wyoming, USA - YL17G11_20 | ecosystem: Environmental > Aquatic > Freshwater > Lake > Sediment | place: USA: Wyoming | collected...
CTGCCGTTGATGTTCGTCTCTGCCGTCAGCGGTGCAGTCTTGAACGTCAGATTGTACTCCATCACCGGGTTGGCGGGGGTGAAGTCCATGCGGTCGTCGACGGCCCTCTGGGCGTCGCAGAGGATGTTGTTGCGGATCTGCCCGTTGGTTGATTCCTTGCCCCGCAGGCCGATGCAGGCCCAATTCACCGTCGAGATGGTACAGTTTTCGATCGTCACGTCGGGCGTCTGAACGATGTCCGGGCCCCAGCCCCCTCGCATTGTCGGCGAGTTGGGACAATAAATGTTGCCCCGGAAGGTCCAGTTCCGCACGCTGCCGATGTGCGGAGCGTTTTCCACCATGCAGCCCTGATGGTAATCGAAGCACGTATTGTATTCGAAAAGCAGATCCTGCGCGATTTCGCAGTTGTTCGTGAAGGTCTGAAGGCAATCCACATGCGCCGTCTTGATCTCCTGCTGCATGCTGCCGTGATAGTAGTTGTACCGCTGGATGCAGCCCTTGCCGAAGAACCGCGAGTAATCGCAGTCGTCGTACCCGTTTCCGGAGGCGTACATGAAGAGGCGGCTGACTTCGTTGTTCTCCACCAGCCAGTCCTCTCCGCCCAGGATGAAGCCGTACTCGCAGTGATAGACCTTGTTATAGGCGATTCGGTTGTGCGCCACCGCGGAGTAGTCGCGAGTGTTGCCATCGACACTCGGTATGCCGACCGTCCCGTTGACCGCCGCCATCATATCGTGGATGTAGTTGTCCAGGATTTCGCAATGGCTGGCGCGCAGTTGGACGGCCGTGGCCGGCTTGTCGGCCGTGATCTCGAAGCCCTCCACGCGGATGTAACTCGCCTCCAGGTCGAAGCCGCCCACGGTCGCCGAGCGCCGGGGCCTCGCCACGAAGGCGACAGGCTTACCCTCCGTGCCGCCGGCCTTCACCTTGACGCGTTCGTCATACTTGCCCGCCATGACGCAGATAGTATCGCCCGGCTGGGCCGCGTCGGCGGCGTGCTGCACGGTCTTGAAGGGCTTCTCCTCAGTTCCCGGGTTGGTGTCGGCCGCGCCGGGGGCCACTTGGTCAACGACGTAGCTGGCCGTCCGAACCTGCGCGGCTTCCTGCGCTTGGCGATTTGCCGGTGCTACCTCGTCAATCGCGCCGGTAGGATTCTTCAGACCAGTTTGAGGAACATAAGCCCTCACGCCGCTAACGAACATCGAGTATGGCGTTTTCTTCCCATGACTCTGTGCGCTGATGATTAGGTAGAAATGCTGCCTGGCCCCGACAGCCGGCACCTCGGGAGAACTCGCGCTCATCTGTTTCACTCCATCGATCCACCACGCCACGGTCTGTTTGACCGGATCATAGCTGCCACCGAAGGTGTGCTTCTTGGTGCGATCGATGGCGACGCGAGAGACGTTGTTGTGATTCTGAATCTGCTGATATCCTTGTGAATAGATCCCGTAATGGCTATGGACGCTTCCTGTCAAGCCAGGGCCAAAGCCGCCTTCGTCGATATCGAATTCCATCCAGCGCTGATAACCGGGAGCATCACCAGCATAGTGATCCTGATGCGCGCCGTTATGCTCGGCCGGCATCAGCCAGACTGCTGGGAAGTGGTCTGGATCACCATCCGAAAGCCAATAATCAAATTCAACGTAGAAACCATCAGAACCAGGCAACAAAGGCAGCTTGCCAGTCGAGAAATCGTTAGGGGCACTAACCAGATCGCCTCCAAGACTAAGCGCGAGAACGCCATCCTGTGTCGAGTATTTGCTCACGTGTGGCTTCTCGGAATACCACCATTGTCCACTGAACCACTTGTAGGGGCCTTTGGATCCAGGAGCGATGTCAGCTGCAGTGGGCCTTTCGTTGATGACACACTGCGTATAGCCGAGCGCAGCAGCTCCAGGAGGTACAGCAGGACAGTGAACAATCTGCTGGGCCAGCAGCAGCCCGGCCGCACCGGGGGCCGCCTGGTCAACCACGTACGTGGCCGCCAGCACCTGTGCGAGTGCATCCTCGTCGATGGCGCCCGCGCATCCGCCGTCGGCCGGCCGCTGGCGTCCGATAAAGTCGTAGAGGAACGGCCCGTTGAACTGCCATGCGTAGAGTTCATCAATAGTCGTCTTCGCGTCGGCCAGCGTGCCGCGGGCGATGCGCATGAAGTCGATCGCACCGTCCATGTTGTGCCCCTGCGGCGTGCCGCCCACGTAGAGGTCGACGTCGTTGGCCAGCGAGGCGTCCGCGCTGAGGCCGGGCCCACTGGCATCTTGCTTGCCGTTGATGTAGATCGTGAAGGTCTCCGCCTTGCGGTCGGCCTCGGCGATGACGTGATGCCAATGGCCGTTGTTGACAGCGTCATGGCTGGCCAGGCTCGCCTTGGCGACAACCGCCTGCGCCGCCAGGGTCACGCATCCCGCCTCGTTGACGCGCAGGGTGTATCCGGCGTCATCCATTTTTTGGATCAGCGTCGCGTCCGTCTGTCCCGGCACCGTCTTGAAGTACGCCTCGATCAGGAAGTTCGAGGTGTAGATCTGCGGGTTCTTCAGGTCCGCGCCGCTGACGGTGCGCTGCTGGGTGCCCCTCTGGCCATCCATGGTGACCGTGCGGTTGATGTCTTCGTTGGCGAGGACTGCGTACTGGTCGCGCCCGTTGAAGTGCAGGGCACCTGTAGTCCAGTTCTCCAGCGGGCCGTTCTGGTAGTCCTCCAAGGCGATGTTGACTCCCTTGAGCGGATACGTGGGAAACTTGTAGTAGTCGTCCCGTCCTGTGTAGTAGGGAGCCATGCACCAGTGCTCGTCCATGATGCGAGTCGGATCGCCCTGGATAGGGTAGAAGTTCCATTCGCCGACCGTCTCGTAGAGGCTCCACGGCACGAAGACCTTCGCGCCCAGGCCGCGGGCCGCCGAGTTGGCGGACGGCCGGAAGTCGTGAGCGGCCGGATCGCGCAGGGGCGATTGCTCAGCCATGACACCGACTGTCGAGGCCAGCGGTTTGTAGCTTTCCAGGGCTTCCCGGAACGACTGGAGCGTCCTGTGCCATCGCCCGGAGGGCTCAAAGACGCCGAAGCTCTCCCCCGAGTCATAGAAGACGTTGCGCGCATAGGCATCGGTGTTGATCGCGTACTGGTTGCGGCTGGGTCCGGCGTCGGCCTCGTTGCCGGCGTCCTCGGTATCCGCCGGATCGGAATCGCGGAAGACGCGCAGGCCGATGCTCTGCCAGATGTTGCACAGGAACTTGACGCGCCCGGCCTGGGGCTCCTGCCGACGCGAGCCGCGCACGAAGTTATAGAGGGTGTTGTTAAAAAACGTGTTCTCGTAACTGATGATTTCCTGGAAGGCCGACGTGTTGGCCAGCTTGCCGGCCGGGCCTTTGGACTTGCCCCAGGCGATATTGTTGAAATAGTAGTTCTTGAACGCTCCGTCCAGGTAATAGGCGTGGCCGAAGCGGTCCTCCGTGTCGGGGCTCAGCACGTGATCCCAGTTGCGGTACCCGCCGGGGTTGCCCGAGATGTTGTCATAGACGTAGGCCGGGCCGCCCTGCCAGGTCTCGATTCCGCCGAAGTCGTCCACGTTCAGCAGCGAATCGACCACTTTGTTGTGATGTATGAGAATGCGGGCAAAGGGGCGGTCGGTGGCAGCGCGGTTCTGCTTGGCGCCATGGACGTCAATGCCCTGGGCACAGACACGGTCAAAAATGTTGCCGGCCACCTCGACCGTCTCAGCGTAATTAATCCCCAATGCCTCGCCCTGGCCGAAGAGGTCAGGACGCATGCCGATGTGGTCTAATGTGTTGCGCATCACACGCACGTCGTAGAGCCTGCCCATCGGGGGCACCAGGGTGTTGTAGACAGTGCCGTCTTCCAGGTCCACAGCTCCGTAGTCGTTATAGGTGAATACGTTGTCGTTCACTATCACTTTGTCGATGGCATCCTGGTTGCCCATGGCCTTCAGACGCACGCCCCTGTGGACGTGTTTGAAGGTGCAGTGGGTAACCTGAATGTCCGTGCCGCTGCCCAGGAGACGCACACAGCCGGGTTCCACATCGATGCTCTCATGGCTGACCCAATAGGGCGCTGCGAGCAGGTTCCAGTAGACATTGGTGAACTCAAACGTCAGCCCGCGGACGTGTACGTGACTCATGCCCCGGCTGTCGATCATGCGGATGCGCTTGGCCACCTCGATCCGGACAGTGTTCGGGTCCTGGTCGCCGGGCAGGCGGATATAGAGCCGGCCGCCATCTCCTTTCTTGTCGAACCAGAACTCGCCGGGGCTGTCGAGATACTGGGGCTTGTCTTCCAGGTAGAACCGACAGCCGCGGATGATCTTGTAGGAAGGCTCGCCGCCCCACTGCCCGGCGAAGGTCAGTGAGCCGCTGACGCGGTCCACGGCCAGGACCCGGGTCTGGAACGGGCTGCCCATCACCCAGCCCTTGGTGGTCCAGACGATGGCGTCCTCGTAGTAGTCCTGCGGCTTGTTCTCGTTGATATCATCCTTGTCGAACGCCAGATGCCGACGTTGGCCGTTGATCGTGGCATAATTGTCAAACGGCTTGTCGGGGTTCTTCCACGTCCACCACTCGCTCTTGATGTCGTCCGGGTTGGTGATCGTCCAGTTCGGCGTGCGGGCCAGGGCGATGCGCGTCACGGCGCCGTCCCTGCCGACCATCCAGATGTTGCGCGGTGCCCAGTTGAGGTCTACGTACCAGACCTTCTCCGGCTCCGGGATGAGGTTGTTGTCGGCCCCCTTCTTCCAGCCCGCCCCCGCCTCCGAACCGCAGATGACAGCCGGCCCTTCGCCCCAGGACGGGTCCCGGGTCAGAATGATGGGGGCCGCCTGGGTGCCAGACTCGTTCGCTTCCATCTGGCCGCGATAGACCACACCCTGCTTGAAGACGTAGGTGTGCACGCCCTTGCATACTTTCGCCTTGCCGGTGGCGTTGGGGTCCCAGGGGTGGTGCTTCCAGGGCGTCTGCTTCGATAGGCCGTCGTTGGCGTCGTTGCCGGAGTCGAAGTCGATATAGCGGATCGACTCGCCCACCTTGAACTCGAAAGGCTGCGGTTTCCACTGCAGGTCGCCGGTCGGCAGCACCTTCGCCTGCGGCTGCTGCCAGGACCACTGGGTGGTTGCGTCACCTGCGCCGGCGATCGTGGACCCGACGCCCAGCAGCACGGCTGTGCGAACAAAGGCTTGGATTGCGATGAAGCAGATAAGTGTTTGGTGTTTCATATAGCTATAGCTCCTGTTGTAGTCCTATTGTTCAAGTTCCTTCAACCGCAGCCAACCGGTGGGACATGACCATGTTCCGCTTTGCCGGCCACAGTCCGGCGGTCTTGCCAGGCAACCGGCGACGATTCAGACTTTCGGCTTGACGCATTTCATGGCTCCCTGCATCAGAGCATCTTGGTCGCACATAACTTATTGATACAGATGAAGGTACACCCCCTGAGATTGGCTGTCAATCGGTAACCGTCCGACGAACCGCACCTTTTTTCGAGGCAGGCGGTGTGCCATAATGCGTTCATCAGGAGACGCATTATGGATTCCCAGAACCACAAGCCCTCGCCGGCAGCATTCACATGGTGGAAGGCCAAGTTGCTGGAGGAGTTGAGTCTGCCGTATCGCCGGCCGCGCAAGGACACCTGCAAGAAGGACGGCTTCATCGAGGTCCAGGTCTCTGGCGGTCGACCTGCCTCCGCATACGAGCTTCTGCTGACTAATACCGTAACCTCCATGAAAAGGTAGAGCAATTCATTGTCTCTGAGCCTCGTCGCAACAAACTGATAACTTGCGATGGGGATACGGATGACAAGATTGATGCGAGCAAACTTGCTGTTCTTCTAAGGGGAAAGTTTCTTAAGGCTGTTCACCACACGGATGACGACGATCAAGCCTATCTCAAGCACTGGGGCAATCTCTACCATGACAGGGTACGTGATTCGGTCAGGTACATCAATAAGATCCGCGATTGCTGTCGGATGCAGGGTGTGGCAATTCCCAGAAAGGTTATTCGCAACCAGGTAAATCGCGATGATTGGCTCTCAGAACTCAATAACCCTGTCTTGAAAACGCAGCTGCAAATGTTATGGAGTGGCTAAAGTAGGCTGCGTATAACACGCGTAAGGAATTCATGGCTCCTATCGGTTTGAATGAATCTCGATACTTTGCTTGGCGTTACATGCGTGGCAATCGTCGTCAGTTCAGCCTTGGCAGCCCGTTGAGGCCAATCCAAGGTCGATAGGTCGGCAGTCGTCAGAACCACGCCCTGCGTTTTGAAAAACGGGTCGTGTCCCTTACGATCGCTCCGCGCAGACGCCAGCCGACTGAAGCATGATGGCAGTGAGGCGGCAATCTGCAAACCAGCGAGCAGAAACTGCCTACGCGATGGATAGTTCTCAGATAGCGGTGTCTCTTTCATTCCACTAATTGCGCCTATACTCCTTGCCGACTCTCCACTTCATGATGCAAGTCCGCGATGCCCACAGTGGGATACCCATCGATGGTGAGAACCGGCTCAAATCTCTGTCCACTGACCTGGAATCGGCACCGGGTAGCGGCCTTGAGCATCGGCTTGTACCGGTGGAGCACTATCGTCGGTGAGACGGTCGATGTTCGGACAGAACCGGAAGTTGGAGGCCATCGCTTCGTCCCACGTGATGATCTTGCCGGAGTGGACCGCCGCCCGGCCCATTATGTCCGCGAGATTCGACAGAGCAGCACGTTTCGCCTCATTATGCGGACGGTCGTGGCGGATGGCATCGAGCAGCACATCCCACTCCGCCTGCCAGGGTGTGACAGCTTCCTTTGGCGCACGCCAGGCGGTGTTGTTGCCAATACACCGCTGGTCCTTGTAGGTGTGCACCGTACCTTCATGATTGCTGCCGGAGAACTGCGCGGCGCATCTGGTCCCGTGCACATACGTGGCGAATTCAGTGTGGCAATTCGGGAGCCAGCGGACCACGTCAAACGCCTTGGTGCCGTCGGGAAACGTCCACTCGATAGTGAACGAGTCGAGGTTTTGGCCGCAGTCGGTACTGTTGGCCACGCGCCCGCCGATGCCGTGCGCGGACACCGGCCAGGCATCCTTGATCCAGCAGATCTCATCGATCTGATGAATGTTCATCTCCGCGAAGAGCCCACCCGAGACCCAAAGGAAATGAGTGAAGTTGCGAATCTGCCAATGCAGGTCTTTAACAGCCGCTGGCCGCGGGTCCAACGGCCCGCATGGTTGCATCCGGTAGGCACGGATAAGCTGGATGTCGCCGAGTTGTCCGTCGCGGATGCGTTTGATGAGTTCCTGGCGATTTTGTGAGTGGCGGCACTGCAAGCCGGCGGCGATCTTGAGGTTCTTTTTCTCGGCGGCTTCTCCAGCCTTAATCACCTGCCGAACGGCCGGCGGATCCGTCGCGAACGACTTTTCCATGAACACGTTGATGCCCTTCTCGACCGCGTATTCCAATTGCCTCGGCCGAAAACCCGCGTAGCCGGTCAGCATCGCCACATCACCTGGGCGCAAATAGTCGATCGCCTGCCGCCAGGCTTCGAAGCCTACGAATCGCCGCTCCGCCGGCACATCCACTCGCGCATGATACTGCTCGCTCAAGACCTTATGAGCATTGGCCAGCCGGTTTTCGAAGAAGTCCGCCATCGCTACCAGTTTAATCGGCCCATTGGGCGAATCGAACGCATTCGCCACCGCTCCGCAGCCACGCCCGCCGCAGCCGATTAGAGCCAGTCGAATGGTGCTATCCTCCGCCGCGTGCACAGCAGGGATGCCAACCCCCGCCAGCGCGGATGCTGCAACCGCCTTCCCGCTCCACTTCAAAACGTCCCGACGCGAGGACTTCCGCCGAATTGAATTTGATGTGTGAGAGTGTTGTCTCATGATGAATTCTCCGTAAAGTATAGAACTTGAGTTTCTGGGTCCTGACTTGGACGTCATCATAACACTTTTGGCGACGGGCTGCAAGCGCCTATTATGGAGTGAAAGAGGATGCGGTGTCTATGTTCGTCCGCTGGCTTAAGGTAGTGGCTCCTACCCTGTGATCCAGAAATCTGCCAGCATACCCCCCTTATCACAGAGCATTCATCAGGACTGAGCAGTCGTGCGGCGGTCCGATGCCCCCTTGACAGATGCAGATGGTGTTTACCGAATTTGGGGCGATGGAGCCTACGGCTCATCATGGTGTCCTCAAGATCGCCAGTTGCCTCAATCACTTTGTCCCGCTACACATTTTCCAGGAAGCTCCATCCTCCTGTGGCATGATAGCGATCCGTGATCTCGCTGGGACGCATCCACACCACGCGGTCAAACAGATGTCTCCTGATCCGTTCCACCACCGTGACGAACGCCGGCCAGCCGACACCCTTCGCTGGATTCAAGCCTTGCCAGTGAGCGTACCAGATGCAATAGGGCGCCCCGGACTGGATATGACGAACAAGGATGCCCGACTTCCCATCTTCCGTGATGTAATAATCGGGGTCGACTCGCTTGGGATTGTTCTCCCAGGTGCCGAAGCGGTCTTCGGCGTTGGGCATCAGGTCGTAGACTGCATACTCCCCGTCGCTGGCCTTCCGATGCATGCCATAGTTACTCTCGCTGGAATTAAAGAAGCAGGGTATGGTGCGCCCGCGGAATTCGCCTTCTTTGGCCAGATTGAGCAGGGCTTTCCAGATGGCTGGGTTCGGCTCACCATGGCCGCTCGCACGCAACTCGGCATACCGGCGAGTGCAGGCATCGCACCCACAACCCGGCCAGGTCAATCCTGTGAACCGCACGGCAGCGCGCTGCCCCTCCGCAATGATACCGGCGAAGTAGCGCTGGTATTCCTCTACGGTAATCCCAGGCTCGTGCAGCCACAATCCCTCGTGGACAGCTCCCTCCCGCTGGTGATCGGCATCGAAATCAAACAGGCCATGGTGTGTCATCAGCTCCATGTGCGTATCAATGCCGCATTCCTGCGCTCGCCTGACTTGCCTAAGGTACCCCTTTTCCTCATCGTTCGGGTTGCGCGAGATGCTGTGGCCGCTCACACCGAGGATAGCACTTGATTCCCCGGTGATGTCCTGACGGGCGCAGTAGTCAAGGAAGGTCTCAAACGCCTTGGCTCCGGCTACATGAGGACCCGTGTCGTCACAATAGAACGATAGGATCATTTTACGATTTCTGGGCCTGTCAAGACCTTCTGCCCAAACCCGGCCCGACCGTCCGAGCGACGCAACCACCGTGGAGGCGGCGGTTCCAAGGAACCTGCGGCGGGTGTAGTATCGCCTTGTTGTTGCCATCGTACGTCCTCCAATAAGACCTTTCCATTTCCGAACGCGAACAGTGCAGTCGAAAGGCTGCTGATATTGGACATTTTACAATTTGTTGGATTTGCCTGCAAACGTTTGAGGTCGGCCAGATCTAACAGATTATCCGGAAATGGTGGTCGGCCCTCACCCCACCGCCTCGCGACTGTCGGGATGCGGTTTGGTGGAGAGGCTTGGAACTGTCGCCTTGAATTGCCGATGGCAATTCTGTGCCGTGGCAGAGAAAGGTGGGAATTGCTGCCCTGAACTACACACCCTCGTCTGCAGAGTTGCGGAGTTGCTTGAGAAACTCCGGATCAACTGTGTACCCCAGACTTTGGGCCTTGTGGATGTCCTCCCACGTTTTGTAATAGAGTCCCCTGTTCCGGTAGGCGGTAGCACGGTGGAAATAGAGCTTGCCGTTCCGGGGCTGTATTGCAATGGCTATGGTGAAGTCTACAGCGGCTCGGTCAAATTCACCTCTTGCGGCATGAGCGATCCCACGAGCATCGTACACCCTTGCAAGCCTCGGATTCAGTTCAAGGGCCTTGGTATAGTCGGAGATTGCCTGCTCATATTCGTCCTTCAAGGAGTAGGCGTCTCCCCGGTTGATATAGACTCGTGTGTAACCGGGGTCGATCTCAATCGCTTTGCTGTAATTCTGAATGGCACGGTCATATTCGCCTTTGGTGTAATAGACGTAGCCGCGATTTGCGTAAGCCTCAGCATTCCAGGGATCTCTTTCAATGGCCTTGTCGTAGCTTGAGATGGCCCGATCAAACTCGCCTCTCTTGGCATAGGCAAGCCCCCGGCTACTGTAGTCGGTGTGCGTATCCCCGCATCCTGCATGGAGCAGGAATATAACTATTGCGGACCACGAGAGTTTTGCCAAGACTTTCATCGTTTAGCCTTTGTTCTTGCCGGTATTTCCAAAGGCAATTGTATGCTGAGAACGCGGATATGTCAAACACTGGTATTCCACTTCTGGAACATTGACTACTTCGCAAGCTGCTAATATCATGTCGGAGCAGTGCTGTGAACGATCTTAATCAGTCGCCTTCACAACGTCGATGACGAACTTCTGGGTCGCCTCGCCGACGCGCTCAGCCTCCATGGAAAGCACCTTCTCCCCACCCCAACGGAGTACCGCTTCGTCGAGCTTCCGTACCTGGCGATCAATGGTGACGGTGATTGCCACGTCGGTCCTGCCCGACACATCCGGCGTGCCAGAGAGCACACCGGTAGCTTCGTCGATCCTGAGCCACGCCGGCCCCTGAGCAAGCGTGAATCGGGGCTTCTCGATGTCGAAATAGCCGCTTGTCTGCCGGCCATCCAACATTCGGGAGCTGAGGTCTCCCAGAGATCGATTGGCAAGCACATGGTAGCGGTACTCGGCGCTCACCTGAGCGGTCAGTACCGGCTTGCTATAAACGACCGGCCGTGGGGCAACAGCGTAGTCGGACGGCCCGCTGCGCTTGCTCTGCTCGTCAACCGCCACCACGCGGTAGTAAGTCTTGTTGGCGGCGGGCAGATTTACGTCACCGCCAAGAATTACCAGTTCCGTTGCCGTGGTCTCGGCGATGAAGTTCGCCGGGAACCACGGGTTCCAGTCAGCCATCTCCTCCTTGGTCACGCCCACGACGCCCTGGTGCCTCTGGTCGGCGATCGTAAAGCCCTTCTCATCGCTGCCGTAGACCAGGTACTTGATCGGTGCACGGCCCACCGGGTTGGCTTTCCAGCGGAGAGTGCCCAAACCCCTCGCCCGGTTGTAGTCCACAGTCACATCCAGCGGGTGCGAGGGGCCGCGGGCGGTAAAGCTCCAGGTCTTGCTCCATGGTCCCCACACGCCCTTGTCGTCCTGGGCCCGCACGTGCCAGTAGTACGTGCGGTCCGGCGTCAGCAGGCCCGGCTGCGGCAAGGTATACTGGGCCTTGACCTTGATTATCTCCCTGCCGGTGGTCTTGTCCTTTTCCTTAGTGGCGTCGGCGGTCCGTGAGATGAGCTTGTAGAAGCTCATCGAGAGCGGCCACTTCATATCGGCGCGGGCGGACAGTTCAAACTGGTAGTCGGCAATTGCATCACCATCAGGGTCGCTGGAATCTGTCCACTGAAAGACGATGTCCGTGCCGTTCACCTCGCCGCCGTCTCTCGGCCAGACGGCGCCGGCCGGCGCCGATGGCGGCCTTGAGGCCGACCGTTCGACCCAGTTGTGAGTGATCTGCACCTTGCGGTCCCCTGCGGACTGGTCGCAGTACGTGAAGATGTTCTCACCTACGACCATTTCCGGCAGCGCCAAGGGGGCCATCTGCACGTCATTGATAATCGCCAACCGCCGAAGCCGCGATGGCCCTTCCAACTGGCACTTAAGCTGGTACTCGTAGCAGGCTGGACCGACAATCGAAAAGAACTTGTCAAGGTTGTCTTGCACCGGCCTCCAGGTCTTGCCATCCTGGCAAATGAAGAACCGGGCCCCCGCACCCTCCACATCGAGCCGGCCTCCCACGAATACGTACGGGCTGCGCATCGACCAGACGATCGTGCCGGTCTTGCTATCGTCGGCAGCCAGACCATCCGGCTCTATCGTGATGTTTTCCACAACCGCAGCCCCTTTACGCCACACGGCCTTGGAGAAATCCGGACGATACTCCCACAGGCCATTGTAGATCGCGCCTTCGTACGTGGGGGTCACTTGCAGCATCCCATGATACTTGAGCGGGCGGAGCTGCCCCCAGCGCCAGGTGAGCGCCTCGCCGGGACGCAGGACCATGTTCATCGTGGTATCGGACTTGCCGGATCGCTCGCCCGTGACCGGTCCCTCGAAGAAGTACATCGAGCACATTTCCGGCTCGGACCACCAGGTATCCGGAAACAGGATTCCCTTGGAGTGGGTCCGTTTGATCAGGTCGTGGTCGCGCACGATGTCCTGCTCGCCGGCCACGGTCTGGTTGTCCCGCAGAAGATAGACGGAGTGCATGTCGCCATCATAAAAGTGCCAGCCGTTGTCGTAGAAGGCCTGGGAGATGCAGTGGCCGAGAGCCCGGGCCGGCGCCACTTTCAGTCCGGCCTTGCGCCACAGGGTGGCCAAGGCGATAGAGTCGTTACCGCATGTGTTGTACCCGTAAACATTGAAGACCTTCACAGAGTCGCCCAGCTCATTGTTGTCGCCCGGGGAATGGTGACGATACTGGATTTCCTGGAACCAGAGGGCAAAGGCCCTGTCCGCGTCTGTCATGCCCGGCGCAACGGCTGCGGAGACGATCTCCTCGACGCTGCGGAAGTTGTTGCGGCCGTTGGAGAGCCACGGGTTGACCACATCGACGTCGCCGACGTTCTCCAGCCGAACCGACCGGTTAGATTCCCAGGTCTGGAGGAATGCCCCTTCCCTCGCTATCCCGCAGCCCATG
>Ga0315288_10008867_pt1 | contig 12681 bp, 15 predicted proteins | sample YL17G11_20_MG_FD_203454 | JGI IMG/M metagenome (GOLD analysis project Ga0315288, IMG submission 203454) | Sediment microbial communities from Yellowstone Lake, YNP, Wyoming, USA - YL17G11_20 | ecosystem: Environmental > Aquatic > Freshwater > Lake > Sediment | place: USA: Wyoming | collected...
GAACGGAAGGACGTACGTCGTCCATGCGTACTCCATCGCCGCCTGCACCGTGAGGAACGGCCTGGCGATCGAGCCATCCGCGCCGATGTCGACGCCGTTCTTGCCGACGAAAACGGTGTAGAGCAACGGTGGGATCGCGAACGTCGTCGTCACGGCGCCACCTCCAGAAACGCGGAGAGATCTTCTGTGCCCGCGGGAGCTACTCCGGCGAGAGCGATGAAAAGAAGATCGCCTGGCATGAGATCTGTAACGGTCGGCACGGACGAGACGCCGCTGAACGTGGTCGGCGCGACGGTGCCGAGGCCCACCAAACCGAGCGAGGCCACGATGCCAGCGCGCATTCGGTAGAACTCCACGAACGTGGGACCACCAGGCAACGCTGCCGGCACGCGGAGAGTGAACCCGCACAGCGCGAGCGTCCCAGCGCGCCTAACACGGCGCGTTCCGTCGAATGGCCCCGGCCCAGAGAGCGCCGGGTCGGAAGCCGCCATGCCGTCGAACGTGCCGGGCTGCGGTGTGAACAAGACGAGAGCCCCGTTCAGGTTCCACTCGAACTCGTCTTGAATCATCGGCAGCACGGGAGTCGATCCTCCGCCGCCAGGCGCGCAGATGTGAACTTCATATCGTGATGCCATGCGATCACAGCGTTCCCGTGGCCCACGTCAGGTCGATGAACAGCTCAGGGGGCTGACCCTGGCCGATCACGTCGAACTGATGCGTGAGCCCGAGGGCGTAGCCGTGCGTGATGTACAGGAACACGCTGCTGCGCCCGAAGTTCGGCTGTGTCGTGCCCTTCGTTGCCGCGTACGCAGCAACGGCAGGGTTCTGGAGGTCGAGCGTCCACACGTCGTCGAGGAAGATGCTGTCTGACTGACGCGGCGGCGCCGCGGGCGGCGGGTTCACCGTCTGCCACTCGGTCACGTCGACGAGCTTCGGCACCGGGAACCACACGAGGCGGTTGTTGTCGGCGTGTACGGAGCTTCTCACGGGCGCCGCCACGGGGCCCGAGCCGAACTGCCGCTCATCGGGATCGATCCAGCCGTTGTTCGGCTGGGTGATCGGGTTGTTGCCTGGATCGCCAGGGCCGCGCTTCTCCAGCGTGATGCGCTTCCACCACGGCTTGAGGCGCACGCGGGAAATGTACGGGGCGCCCTCGCCGACCGGGCCGTTGTAGACCGTCAGGAAGAACAGGGCTTGCTGTCCCGGCTCGAACGCGCCCTCGGGCGACACCTGCTGGATGAGTCCGTTTTCGAGCGTGTCCGTGTTCGTGCCCAGGCTGATGCGCTTGAACGGATCTGCGCCGCCGACGCGCAGCAGCGCGTCGTTGCCGATGGGCAGGATCTTGCCGAACTCCGCGCCTCTGGTGCCTGTTCCGCTCATCGTGCTTTCGCCTTCGGCGCCTTCTTGATCAGCTCACGGAGATGATCGGGGAGCGGTGCGGTCATCTCGGACCAGCACTTCGCGTGGTACTCGTCGCCGCTGTCGGTGGCCATCATGACACTGCCGGCCGGGAGCCCGCAAGCCACGCAGGTCACGATCGGCTTGTCCTGCTCCAGCTCGTCGATGCGTGAGGTCGGGAACACGTCGTTCAGCATCTGCTTGGCGGCCCACGCGAGGTCAACGGCAGCGGGCTCCTTCGCGTCGAAGACGATGCGCAGCTCGCGGTAGGTCCACGGCGGCTCGCTCGCGCCCTCGAACGATCGGGTGCGCGGGTCAGGCCCGACGTGCAGGTGGCCGCGAGCCGTCTCGACGTGGATGTGTAGGCCGAGCCACTCGGCGGTCTGGAGATCGAAGCCGGTGAGCAAGTCGGACCGGCCCGCGGTGATGGCGGCGCTCACGATGAAGTCGAGGCGGGACAGCAGGCGCTCCAGCGCGTCGGGCATGAGCGGCGAGTCGACGGCGGCGGCGAGGATGGCGGCGACCTCGTGGCCGTACGGATGCGGCCATGCGATCTGCCGATCGGTGTCGCGCGCCCAGGCGATCAGCGCGTCGGGGATCGTGAGGCGCGCCTCGCGCAGCTCGGGCTCGGGAGCGCGGCGGGCGAGGGGGCGGGATTGGTAGCGGGCCATCAGACGAGGCTTTCGTGGAACCGTCGATGCCCACGAGCGCGCTCCTCTGCGCATTTGTCGTAGATCTCCTTCGCTCGTTTCTCGACGACGGCGAAGACATCTCGCTGACCACATCGCGCCCAGACCAGAGCGACAAAATCCTCCGACGACTGATCGGTTCGACCGAAGTGGCGCATGGCCGTGGCCGCATCTGCCGCGACGACCTGCTCAACGACGCGCCCCACAGCATCGTACTTCATGTGGTTATATTTGTGACCGCCGCTCATCCAAACGGATCCTTGTACGCGTAGTGCGTACGTTGCAAGAACTATCAGAACGGGACCTTCGGTGCGTTGGGCGCGTAGAAGGTGTTGAGCGTGTTCTCGAAACGGTCGCGGTCGCCCCAGAACTCGTAGCCGTTCGACCCGCTCGGCATCCACGGCGCTCGTAGCCGCCGGGGTTGTGGGTGGGGAAGGGCGGCAAGGAAGAGGGCGAACCCGGCGCGATAGACGTCGCTGGACCGTTGAACGTGACGAGCGATGGATGGCCACGAGCGAGGCGGCTTCTGGATCCTGTCCGTGAGCGCGGTCGCCGGGATCGGTTCCGAGGGGAGAGATCTATAAAGCAATCCCGGCGGCCGACCGGCGGCCGACCGGTCCGACACCCCGTGAACCACCAGATCTTCGATCGTGGCCCAACTCGACACAGACAACAGCGAGTGGGCGAACGCATGGCTCCAGCATTCGTAGATCTGAAACACCTCGGCCATTGCCCCCGCGACCTCCCGAGCGCTCACTAGCGCGAGGGTCTCCGTCATGCTGAAACGAGCGCCTCTGCCGAGCGTCTCGGTCTCCAGATCGATGTCGTCCTTGCCGTTGTCCACTACGGCCGTCGCGGTGGTCGCAGCGATCAGCTCGTCGCTCCACGGGACGCTGTGTCCGAACGCGTACGCGCGCTTCTGTCGCCCTCCTGTTGCCTCGATGGCAGGCCGGATGCGGTGCACCGCCTGCGCAAGCTCGTCGGTCGCCTTGCGGTGGAACGCTGCCTGGTAGAACGGGCTCGCGCCTACGAGGCTGTTCGCGAACGTGGCCGAGCCCTTGCGTAGTGAGTACCCGTTCCAGTGCGCGACGCGCGTGTTGCTCGGAGAGGCGAGCGCGGCGACGGTGTTCGCCTCGTGAATCAGGCCGCCGACGTTCGGCACGTACTCGCTCACCGCGATGAACGTGTCGAAGTCCTTGTACACGTCCTTGCCGCGCCCGCTTCCCCAGTGCTCGATGGCGAAGCCGACGGCTTCCAAGCGTTCTGCGAGTCGCTTTTCTCGCTCCTTCCTGACTGCATCCGTCTCGACGGAAAGCTCATCCACGTCGGATACATCAACATCGTCATCCGGCCATTTCGACAGCAGCCAGACGCCGAGATTTCGTTTCATCTTTTGGTGGATGTAGAAGACGATTTTACGCCCGCGCTCCAGCTCCAATACCGGGCGCACGTTCACTTCGAGGTGATCGACGAGCTGCGTGGTGTTGCTCAGGTGCTTCTGACCCGCGTGCGTGACAACGCGGACGAGCGTCGAGGTTGGTGGCCAGATCGCGCGGCGTTTCAGCTCCTGAACCCTATTCTTGGAGGGGTCCGAGTCCCGGTGCCGATCGAAGAGCCCTTCGTAGTGCTTCGTGTCTCCGTACGCGTCGCCGATGGCGATGTTCGTGCGGCCGTTTGCATAGCCGCGGAGCAGGTGAACTCGGATCGCCGGCTGGTGACTTTTGCCATCGTCAGAGGGCACGAGATCTAGGTGAACGCGGTACGCGGGCTCCAGGGCGGTGCCGACTGCTCGCGCTTCGGCGATCGCAGTCGCCTCTTCTTCGAGCGTCGCGAACAGCGGCGCGAGGTATCGGTTCGGGAACTTGTTGGCAACCTCGTCGGCGGTGAGGTTCATGATCTCGCCCTTTGGTGGTGGCCCCGACATGCCGTCGATGGTCGCGGTGCCGGTCGCCCTCAGCGAGCTGCCCATGCCTCTCGCCACCGATTCCAGCAGCGCGTGCAGGTCACCGCCGGCGTAGGTCGATCCGTACTCGCGCGAGTGCACGCGGTCCTGGCCGCCAGGCACGGCGAACCCTCGTTCTACCGCCGCTTCGCGCTGGCGCATTGCCTCGCGCATTGCCTCGTGCAGCAGGCGCGTGCCGAGCGTCGGGCCGTCGGGGTTGCCCTTGTGGTCGAGCTTCGAGTACGTGAGCGCCTCCTCGACGATTTCGTGCTCGGTCACCATCGACGATGTCGGGTCTTCGTCGATGAAAAGCGTGTCGAAGTCCCAGAAGTTCTGGAATCGCCGCTTGATGATGTGCGAGCCAAGAACCGCCGAGGCGTGCGTCGTGAGGATGATCGCTGGTGGTCGATGTGAAACGGCAGCGAACTTGCGGTCGCGCGATGCGTCGAAGCGCGCCCCGTAGTAGTCGCACATGCCGTGGCGGGGCTTGCCGAAGCCAGGGTACAGGTCGCACTTTGGGCAGACAGTGGAGCCGGGCGAGAAACCCGCGTTCGTTGCGACGGCGACGTGCTTCATGTAGTCGCAGTTCCCGTTGTGCCGGCCCTCGATCACGATGAGCCGCACGTGTGGTCCGCTGGCTCGAAGGCGATCCGCCGTCTCCTTGATCTGCGCTCGCGAAAGCACCGCGTATCCGACGCGACGACGAGCGCCTTGCTCCTCGTCGGCGGCCTCCATCATGCCGCGGCTCTTGCCGGTGCCGGGGCTCGGCGCGAGCACAAGCAGGTGCCCCGTTTCGTTCGCGTCGCGCAGCGCCCGCACGGAGGTCTTCACCCACGCGACGACGTCGCGCGAGACGTTCGTCCAGGTGTCGCCTTTGTCGGCTGCGACGGGCTCGATCGGAGGTGTGCCACTCGCCAAAATCGCGCGAGCCCGGAAGCGGTCGGCCATCGACGCAAAATCGACCTCGTGCTCGTCTTCGATCTCGTCGGGGAGCAGGTGGTGCAGATCGCTGAAGAGCGTCTCTACAGTTACGAGATCAGGGAGCTTTCCGTCGCGCCACAGATTGCTCAGCTCGTCCATCGTGAGCAGGTCGGACAGGTCCGGAAGCGGTGTTCCGTCCGGCAGGAGCATCTCGACGTCGTCGGAGAGGACCTCAACTTCCGTGCCGACAGGTGTGCCAGTGCGGTTGGTGGCGGTTGCATGCGTGCCTACCTTTTCGTGCGTGCCTACCTTTTCGTCGAGCAGGTCGAGCTGCGCGACGACCGCCGGCATCGCAGATCTCGGCGTCAGCTTCGAGCCCTTGAGCCCCTTGCCGTGCTGCACGAGCGTGAAGCGGACGTCGAGCTTACGACCTCGGGTCGCCCCTCTCACCGCGACCAGCCGCACGTCCATCGCGTGGACCACGCGGAGCGCACCGTTCAGCGGCGACAGCTCCCGGACGACCTTTTCGGCATCGCTGTGCTCGGCCGAGATCCCCAGCGCCGCCTCGAAGGCGGTCGCGTCGTCTGAGCCCGGCTCGATCACGAGCCACTCGCCCGGCTTGCGTGCGCTCGTCTTCAGCGTCGTCGCCGAGCGGTACCGCTCGTACAGACGCTGGAGCGCCACCGCCGAGCGGACTCCGCTCATGCTTCGGACCCCACAGGAAGGGGTGGACAGTGCCGAAACCGGCACCTATAGTTCTCAGGTCGCACTCGGACTCCGCACAGTTCGCGTGGGCAGCCGAGAAACAGGAGCTACTAACTCCGCTCTCGGCCGTCGAAGCCTCGGGTTCGCCCGGGGCTTTCGTCGTTGGGGTCCCACAATGACGCCGAGACACGGTCGGCGTCAAGGGAGCCTGCTACGATCCGTCGCATGAGCCCGATGACGCCAGAGGTCGCCGAGGCGATTCGTCGCCTCGACAGCCAGAGCGCCTCCTGGTCCGAGGAAGACCAGTCCGCATGGCGCAAGGTCCGCGGCTTCGTCCGCGCTCGCCACAAGGAGTCGCAGCGGTCGCTCCCGGCCATCAGCCTCGCGGCCCAGGAGATGGTCCAGGTGCGCGACCATGCTCACGCAGCGCTCGACGCGATGGCCGGCGTGTTCGGTCGACGCGACGACGACGACGACACCGCGAAGCACGGTAAGCTGCCGCCCGAGGAGCCGAGTGATGACGGAAAGCCGTAGGGTCCCTGGTCGCGCGCACACCGACGATGAGAAACGAGCGCTCATCGAGAAGCTGCTCTCCGCGTGGAAGACTCCGCGTGGTCGACACCTCCGCCTCGGTCAGCTCATCGTGAACGCCGGAGTCATCGAGCCGTTCTACGTCGAGGACGCCGAGCTGGGCGACCTGGTCGAGACGTTCGTGAACGGGTAGCCTCGTTCGATGCTGACGCCGAATCCGACGAACGACCGGCTCAAGTTCATCCTCAAGACGTACGGCGCGAAGAGGCCGCAGGTCGTGATCGACATGGTCGGCGTCATCGCGAATACGATCGGCGTCGATCGCTGGGCCGACGAACTGGTCGAGCGAACGCAGTCGGCAGATCCGCAGTTCGCAGTGGACGTGCGCAACTGGGGGCCTGGCTCGCTCGTGAACGTCCCAGGTCTCAACCCGCCCTCGCAGGACTTCCTCGCCGTCCTCATCGAGATGGTCTCGGCGCTGCCGCAGTTCCATACGCGCCACCGTGCCGACCCACTCTTTCCCTGGATGGCGACGCAACTCGCGAGGGCGTTCGAGCCGATCGCGAAGATCGTAGCGGGGAAGCCCGACGAGGAAGTCCGCGGGGCCCCGTCACCCGCCGACGTGTACCGCGACGTGCTGCGCAAGATGCGTCGCGGCGGCACCATGCTCGCGCAGTGGTACGAAGCGAAGCGTCCGAACCTCGGCCAGTACGACTTCAGCCGCGCGTGGCGAGAGGCGAGTGCGTGGAGCGAGACCGAGGGTCCCGTTCCGCAAGGTGAGGTTGTCGTCGAGCTGTCCGACGGATGGACCGCGCAGAAGCTCGCGACGAAGGAGCAGCTCAACGTCGAAGGCGAAAAGATGCAGCACTGCGTCGGCAGCTACGCCGACGAGGTGAAGAACGCTCGCACGACGATCTACTCGCTCCGCGACGCGAAGGGCCAGCCGCACGTCACGATCGAAGTGAAGAACGATCGCGTGCAGCAGACGCAGGGCAAGCAGAACCGCAAGCCCGACGCGAAGTACCAGAAGTACGTCGAAGAGTTCGATGGGTGGCTCGAAGAGAACGATATCGAGGCAGACAAGATCCCCGCACACCTCCAGCCGTACGCCGAGGCGCTCGAAGCGCACGCCTACGACATCGAAGACGAGCACCTGGAGATGTACGCGGCGGACTGGAGAGAGCAGGTCGGCAATCCTGCTACGACGGCCGAGTGGCTGAAGTCCGGCATCAGCTACAACGATGCCGAGCTGGCCGGATCGCTGGAGGGTGATGACGTTACGCCCGAGGAGTTCGTGAAGTTCCCGTACCCGGTGCTCTACAAGATCAACGAGAACGGCGCCCGCGACCTATCCAAACTGGTGATTGTCGCTCGCATGGCGCTCGTGCTCGAAGAGCTGGCGCCGAAGCGCGACCCGTCGAAGCAGACCGAGCTGTTCGAGTCCACTCCGAGGGGCCGCGTGCCAGGTCAAGAGCCGACGGGAGGACAAATGGTCAAGAGCCGGTGGAGCGACAAGCTCGAATCGCGGTGGCCGTCGATCTCGTTCGATGTCTGGAGCACTGGCCGACCCATCAAGGAGGAGGACGACGTCGAGTGGCTCTACCCCGCCGAGGAGTGGCTCGCGGAGGACTTCGGCGTCGACCCGACCGACGACAACTACGTCGGCCCGTGGTTCATCCATCGCTTCACGCCCGAGGAGGCGACGGAGTGGTGGGAGATGGGCATCGAGGACGGCGAGAAGGCAGCGGAGCTGCTCAGCCGGCGCGTGACGCTGAAGCTGCTCAAGCAGTTCGAGGACGACGACAATGCGCCGTACCTGAACCTGGAGAAGGCGTCGGTGACCCAGATCGTCGACGCCATCGACGAAGCTGGTCTCGTGCGCAACCCGAGCAAGCGCACGTCGAAGAAGCGTGCCTCGAAGCGACGCGTCTCGCGCCCGCGCCGCTGACCGGGTAGCCTCGTTCAATGCTGACGCCGAACCCGACGATCGACCGGCTCAAGTTCATCCTCAAGACGTACGGCGCGAAGAAACCTGGCGTCGTCATGGACATGATCGACATCATCGCGCGCACGGTCGGCGTCGACGACTGGGCGGCGGCGATCGACACGCCGGAGGGTCGCGAGGCCGATCCTCGCTACTTTTCGGACCTGGAGATCTTTTACGACGCCTACTACGGCGGCGCTCAGTACCGTCGATCGCACGCCATGGTCACCTCGCTGACGCCTGCGTTCGTCGCGACGACCGTCGCGCTCGCGAACGAGCTGCCGCAGTTCAAGACGCGTCACCAAGCCGATCCTCTCTTCCCATGGATGGCGACGCAGCTCGCTAAGGCGGCCGGAGTCGGTGTCGACGAGGACTCCTACCTTCTTCGGCGTGACACGCTTCGGCAAAGCGGCAACCTGCTCGCGCAGTGGTATGAGGCCGAGCGCCCCAACCTCGGCCAGTACGATCTGAGCGCCGCGTACGAGGCAGCCGAGCAATGGCAGAAGGAGAAGGCGATCGAAAATCCGCCGACGCAGGGCGAGGTCGTCACGAAGCTCGCGAACGGCTGGACCGCGCAGAAGCTCACGACGAGGAAGCAGCTCGAAGAGGAGGGCGAGCGCATGGTCCACTGCGTCGGCGGGTACTACCGCGCCGTCGAGCAGGGCACCTCGGTGATCTACTCGCTGCGCGATCCTGAAGGCCATCCGCACGTCACGATCGAAGTGAAGCCCGCCAGCAACCCACGCAGCTCGACACGCGGTTCGCCGTACGTCGAGCAGACGATGGGCTACGAGGACGAGAACCCGCCCGCCGACGAGTTCATGCCGTACGTCGAAGAGTTCTGGCGGTGGCTCGAATCCAAAGGCGTCCGCACGCCGTACATTCCACCCGCGCTTCGTCCGTTCGTGAAGGCGCTCAACGACGAGGGCAATGTCGACGAGGACAATGAGCTGGTGGAGCTGGCCAAGGAATGGCTGGAGGCGGTCGGCAGCGCTGACGCCGCTCGCGCGTGGATGCACTACGGCATCGAAGGCTACCGCGCCGACAGCGCCGGCGAGCTGGCGAGCGAGAACGTCACGCCGGAAGAGTTCGGCACGTGGCCGTGGGCCGTACAGGGCGCCGTGGTCACCCGCGATCACGAGATCTCCGACCTGGTGTCCGTCGGCCGCATGGCCGCCAAGCTCTACCTCCTCTCGGAGCAGCGCCGTCCGGTTCGCGTCTCGACGCAGACCGAGCTGTTCGAGCCCGAGGCCGGCGCCGCCGGTCGTGTGACCGGTCACGATCCGATCGGACAAACCACCCGGGGGCAGCCGTCGATCGCGTTCGACAAGCATTGGTACGACGAACACGACGGCAGTGACCCGCGCTTCGCCTGGCTCTACCCCGCCGAGGAGTGGCTCGCGGCCGGATTCACGTCCGAGGACGAACCGCGCCGGTACCACAAAAGCTCTCCGCTCCCGGTGAGGCCGTGGTTCCTGAATCGCTTCACGCCCGAGCAGGCGGTCGCCTGGCGCGACGTAGGAGGCATCGAAGAGGGCGGCGTCGCTGCGGAGCTGCGTGATCGTCGCGTGACCCCGAGGATGGTCGAGGAGCTGGAGGAGGCTGGCCAGCGCCTGGAAGGCCGCGAGCGGAACGGGACGTGGCGCGAGACCGAGGACCACGTGTGGAACCTGACGGCGAAGCAGATCGTCGCCGAGATCGACGCCGCCGGTATGAAGCGCAACCCCAAGCGGACCTCGAAGAAGCGGACCAGCAAGCGCAGGGTCTCGCGTCCGCGCCGATGATCGGCTAGCCTAGGGGCTCACAGGCTGCGGCGTAACCCCCTTCGCGCCGGCAGCTCAGAGCGCCCGGCGATTTCGTCCTTGTCGCCGGGCGCTCGCCTATTCGTCCTCGTCGGCGAACACCTCGGCCAGCGTCTTGCCTTTCGGCTCGTCGAACGGCGCTAGCAGCCTGGTTGTGGGTGGGCGCTGTCGGTCGATCTCGCGCAGGTAGAGATCGATGGCGAAGCGGACGATCGCCGCTCGCGGCACGCGGGTCTCACGCGAGAGCGCGTCGAGCGCTTTGAGCTGTTCGGCCTCGATGTTGATCGCAAAGCTCGGTTTCTTACTCATCGAACTCCTCGTCTTCGGCCAGGCTTTTAAGGTACCGCAGTAGCATCCGCACCACGACCCGGCTCTCGGGCAGCGCGGTGCCAGACTTGTGCAACAGGTTCATCGCGACGAGCGAGGCGCGCAGGAGCACCTCGGGGTCGTCTGGTTCGCCGTCGATGCCCGCCAGGCTGCACACGACGTCGGAGAGTAGCTCCTCGCACTCGTCTTCGAGCGGCTCGATCTTCGCGTCGAGCGAGGCGATGCGCTTGACGGTGGCGATCTCGAACGCCGAGAGCCGACGCGGCACCGGACCGCGTTCGGCGATCCACGTCACGACCTTCGGGTCACCAAGCGCCTGCCGCAGGCCGTCGCGTTCCTTTGTGAGCTTCGCCAGCTCGGCCTCGAAAGCGGCGAGCCGCTCAACGGGCGTCGTCACCGGGGGCCTCGGCGCACTCGCGCTAGGACGACGGTGTTGATCCGCAGGCGCACCGCCATCTGCCGTGGCGACGGCAGGCGTTTTCGCGCGGTGTCGCGAAGAAAGTTCTCTTCCCACCCGTCAATCCACCGCTGCTCTACAGCGAAGTCGATTGCAGCATCGTTCAGCGGCCTCGTCACATCGGCGAGCACGCGCCGAAGACCCGCGAAGACCAGATCGGAGCCGAGGTCGAAGAAGCGGGTCACGCACACGTTCCCAACCAGCGCCTCGTTGCTGTTCACGCGGTTGTGCAGGTAGCACAGCTCGACGATGGGGAAGTGGCCACAGAGACAAGCCTCGGGCTCCTCCGCGAACTCGATACGCGCCAGCGACCATTCGAGATGAGCCGCGTCCCACGTCTTCGCGTCACTGAGCGAAACGATCTCGCTACGGAGCTTCTCCGCGTTCGGTCTCACGGGTAGTCGTCTTTTTTGAACAGGGTACCGTCGGACAGCATCGCTTCGACGCGGAGGATGGCCGAGTAGAGGACGGAGCGCTCGCCGCTTTCCGCGCCGCGCATGTACGCCCAGTGCTCGCGCTGTCCAGGCGTGAGGCCGTCGGCATGGCGACGCGGCAGCGGCTTACCTCTGCGGTACTCGCGCAGCATGAGCACGACCTCGTAGAGCGCCTTGTCGCGCTCGGAGAGGCTCATCGCTCCTCGAACTCGAACGACATGCCGTGGTTGCTGTCGTCGCGCTTCAGCACGTCGTCGGGCAGCGAGAGGCGGAGCCTGTTGCCATCCTTCTCCCATCGGCAGGTGCCGTGCGGCGAGCTGTCGACACGGAGGGATGCGGTCCCGTTGGGGTGGATGTGGATCTCGATGTCCGGTCCCGATGGTGATTCGATCACGATCTTCATACGAGGCCGTCGTCTTCGATCGGCCGCCCGCAGGTTACGCATGTGCCGGACGTCTGCTCGCCGGCGCAGGCACACACGGTCGGAGCCTCGACGGCGGCGGGCTTCGGCTCCAGCGCATCGAGGCTGCCGTCGTAGTCGTGCAGCGGCTCCTCGGCGGGCACGCGCTTCGTGAGCCGCACCTTCGAGTGCGGCTGGCCGGCGACGATGATGTTCACGTCGATCGACTCCCCCGGCCGCAGAGCGTCGATCGCGAACTGAGCCGCGACGTTCGCGTCGCTCGCGGGCTCCTCGCGCAAGCCGCGGAGCAGCGTTGGGTCCTCCTTGCCGCCGGCGCCGAGCAGGCGCTGACGCGCGAGCGCCACGGCCGTGTCCTTGATGTCGCCACCGATGAACGAACGTCCGAGCCGGATCGCCGCGTTGCCGGCAGACCCGCTGCCCATGAACGAGTCGAGCACGATCTCCCCGGGCACCGTGCTGTTCGCGATGAGCACCTTGTGCAGATCGACCGGCTTCTCCGTCGGGTACGAGCCCTTGATGCGAGGAAAGCAGAGCACGTCGGCGATGCCGAGGTTCGCGAGCTTACGCTTCCCCTTCTCGAACATGAGGATGTTCTCGTGCGAGCGTCTGTAGTGATAACCGAGGCCGATGGAGACGTCGCTCTGCTCCATCGTGTCCACGGAGACGACGCCTTTCGTCTTCACCCAGATGATGGTGTTCCAGAACGTGAAGCCGGCAGCGCGAGCGATCGGCTTGGCGATCTCCGCGGTCTCGTCGTCGCACATGAAGTAGAAATGCGTTCCCTTCTTCAGCACGCGCCAGGCTTCCGCGAACAGGTCGGGGAAGCGCTCGTTGCGGAACAACTCGAACCACTCATTCGAGCTGGCCGCGCTCTTCTTGAGGCGCGTGGTCGTGCCAACGGCGCGATGTTTTTCGAGAGATTCGTAGGCGCAGTCGAGGTCGATACAGTCGATCGACGCGTCGGGCAGCGAGCGCATCAGCTCGATGGCGTCGCCTTGGTGGAGTCGGAACGTCGTCATGGCTGAAGCCTCTTGATGATGTTGAGCTGGACGAGCAGGTCGTAGAGCTTG
>Ga0315288_10008868_pt1 | contig 12681 bp, 19 predicted proteins | sample YL17G11_20_MG_FD_203454 | JGI IMG/M metagenome (GOLD analysis project Ga0315288, IMG submission 203454) | Sediment microbial communities from Yellowstone Lake, YNP, Wyoming, USA - YL17G11_20 | ecosystem: Environmental > Aquatic > Freshwater > Lake > Sediment | place: USA: Wyoming | collected...
CACCGCCATCATCCTCAAAGTCATCGTACTTGGTGTAAAGGTCATAGCCATCGTAATAGGCCGGACTGAGGTCTTCAAATCTGGCGTCTTCCACGTGGACGCTGGCGCGGAGAGCGCCTGCCTTAAACATGCGCATCAACTGCATCCGCACACAATGAGTGTCCGTTGGCGGTGGCGCAACCCGTGCGCCATGCTCCAGCCAGTACGTTCGATGATACGGGTCTATCACACCCGCTTCCACCACCCACTCATCATCTTCCTGCCGTAAACGAATATGTCGCCAGCCCTTTTCTACCAGTTCATCGCGCAGCACATCGCTCAACAAGTTCGGGGACGGCTGCCCGGTCGACAGGGCGTATTCCTTCGGATCGTCGATGCCTTCATCAGACTCCAGCATTTTGTCTACAATGCACTGTGCGCTCACTGGTATAACCACTGAACCGGTATTAACAACCCATCTTCCAGCTTCAGCACATACACATAATACTTCGTTTTAAGCACATCAAAAATGTAGCAGCAGGAATCAACAAAATCAAGATGGTGTCGATCATCGCCGGAGTATGCAACTGCATGCCTTTCAACTGCTCCATAAGCTTGTCGACCTCGGCCTGCGCCATCTCGCGCTTTTGCTGATCAAGCTGAAGATTCTGGGCCGGGCCGGGAATGGCACCGCTGTACTTCATCCAGAGTTCTCCCAATTGCAATTTAGCTTTGGACAGCGCAAAACGCTTCACCCAATCCGAACCGGTGTACGTCAGTTTCTCGGTGCGTTCGTGTGGAAAGTAACAGAAAATGCCCGCCTGATAGCGCTCAATGGGATTGTGGATATAGAGCGCCTGCTCCATGTCATCGTAAAACCAGTCCGGCCTGATGGACGTGACGCGCTGCCACGTCTTCCGCCAGCGCAAAAACACGTCGTATTCGTCAAGACCTGTGCGAAACAATGGTGCCGGATTGATGAGGTTACCGTAGAAAATTTCAGTGGGCACCGGGTTTGGTTCCACAAAGTCGACCTTGGCGACGCCCAGCCCGACGCTAACCCCTTGTAGGTATTTGAACTGGCCACGAACGAGGATCAGATTGCCAACCTTGATGTTCGGCACCCACTGGGAATAAAGACTCAACGCATCCTGAATGTGATCGAGAATCTGCTGGTTCGTCAATTCGACATTCCAAACGGGGCCGCCCAACTGGCGAATTATGTACGAGGCTAACTGCGACACTGTATACCCAGTTAGCGGCAACGTATCAGGGCTTTGCGCTGCTGTAAAAAGTGGTTCACTTGCATTACTTGTTGGCATAATTGTCTTTAATGGCCAACGTTAACACAAAACTAGGTGACCGCTTCTGAATGTTAACTTTATTACGTCGACCAATGTCCTAACTACGTAACATTGCTAAAAACAACTCAACCAAAACTGTCACCCTTACCAACAGCAAAAACATTCAACACTGGTGTTTACGGACTGTCAATAACTTGTGTCGCCCAGTTTCAAGGAATCATGACGACGGCGCTTCCGGGTAGGGAGCCATGATGGCTCTGAGTCGCTCCGGGTGTTTTTGCTGGGCGTGCTTTATCAACTGGGAGCGAAATTTATGGGGTGCGCTACAGGCAATGCAGATAAACTTATTGTTCGGCGTGAGGGGGCGCAGCGGCTGTGGCGACGTTGCCTTTGGTAGACTTTCAAGCGCCGGTTCCGGCAAAGCTGGCTCTAACTCTGGCTCTAACTCTGGCTCTAACTCTGGCTCAACCGCCGGTTCCACTTCAAGGTCAGGCACCGGCGACGCCAATGACTCACCGGGAGTTCCAGCCCGGATCGGGCTATTGAATGGAGCGTTTACAACCGCCGTATTGGAGAATGGATTAGCTGCCGCATCTTCAGGTGACGGTGCGGCTGATCCGGCCAGTCCCGCCACAAGCTGGGCACGGGTCGGGTTACTGGGATCATCTTTTGGCAGCGCCAGCATTTCCTTGGGCAATGCCGGGGCCTGCCGGTTTACGCCCGGATCAATCGAATAGCGCATCTTCGGAATACCGCTCGGAGGCAGGCCAGTGGTGTCGTTTACACCGTAATCTTCCGGTACCTCACGCACCTTACGAACCAGCCCCAGCCGCCGGGCTTCCTCAATCGACATTGGTTTTACCGCATCGCTGGCACTGGCCACGACCGCCGCAGGCAATGCCGTACCACCGGTTGGCTGGTGCAGTACCGGTTGGCGCACGCCCCGGTTATCCTGCTTCCATTCCGTAACCGCATGCACCGGACTGCTGGTTTGAACCGGCGTAACGGCGCTGGTTACTGGCGGAATGGCAATGATTGGAACTGGCGTAGTGCCAAGCTCGCGGTGCAGTTGCTTGTTATTAGCGAATACCTCGAAATACGGATCGTTGATTTTTCGACCTTCCCGATCCAAGATATATTTGCCCGGTTCCAGCGTCATCGTGATATTGAGTTTTGAAATAACCAGTTGAATTGGCCATCGCGCACCGTTGTAATACCCGCAAATAAGTGTCGTCGTATTGCTCATGTGCTTTAAGAACTGAATTTTACGGTTGTGGCGGAATGATTTTTTTCCGTGGATAGTTTACGTACAAAAATAGGCGTCGTATCGCCTACCCAAGCGCCGATGATATTAAACTCAAAATAATCAACCGCGTCAGCTTCAGTCATATCGTCTGTCATCAACTTCTTGATCATCAGGTCATAGTCATAAGCCGCCACCGGCGGCAAACCATAGCGCTCCGCCGTGCCAATCAGCGCTTCATCAAAACCATCACAAAACAGTGCCTCCGGGTTAAATTCTGCCACGGCCTCGCGCATCGGATGTATAGTAGTCATACGTACAAAAGAACGGCAGCCCGTAGGCCGCCGTCCCAAACAAAGGTGTCACCCTTACCAACAGCAAAAACATTCAACACTGGTGTTTACGGACTGTCAAACGCGTAATCCGCTAACCTGACACTGACCTCATCACGCACTTCCGTCATCAGGTAGTAAGCACTCTCATTGTCCATGTAGATGTGGGAACCGCGCATACCGGAACAACCGCGATTACAGGCAACCAATTGTCGAACAATTCGCGTACCCCGCTCCACCGCGTCTACTTGAAGGTAATCACCGTAGTTGAAACCAAACCGTTTGGCCGTAGACGGCAACATGTGAAAACCGGTACAGCAAGCGTCTCTTACAAATCCCGTGTAGATGACCGCTGAATTTGATTTTGTTTTCTTGGCCGCCATAGCTAGCCAACTTTAAGCGCCGCCAAGTTACGCAGTCTTTCGCTCACAGCCGGGGCTTCACCCACGGGCACTTCCTGAAAATTGGCAACTACTTTGTGCGTCTTTGGATCGAGCACTTGCACCGTTTGTTTACGGATATTCATCAGCAGTCCACGACGCCGGGCCAGCCGACGTATTTCACGCTCGGCGTAATCCTTATTACGCCGCCACTGACGGGAGAATATTCGATCCGTTAACCGGTAGACTGCCATTGCCGTTAGAACGTAATTTCAATGGTATGCTTCGCCATGTCAACTTCGGCAGCCGGGCTAAAGCTCGTTCGGTGGAGACTGCGCGGATCAACTTGCCATGAAACCTTCCAAGCAGGCGCCGCTAGTCTGTAAACATTATCCGGCGTCGGCTCATCCACCGCCGCACCGATGTTGGTCGGCGGCTTGATCTCCGGGTAGGTGTAGGCAAACGTCTCACCGGTATCGTTGCCGTCTTCATCCTCAAACCAACCCGCTAACTTCAGGCGTTTGATGTGAATGATGATGTCCTTGATGCCCCAGTCACGGGACTCTACCTCAGCCGACCACTCAATTTCAATCTGCCCGTTCGGATTATCATCTTTGCCGTGACCTCCCGCGTAAAACACCAGAGAACCATCAGCTTGAGTCAGACGGCTGTTGAAATCCAGATCAGATTCCAACAGGGCCGCCACGACCCCGACCGCCAATCGGCTTGTTCCACGTGAAACATTCATGCTTCTGTTCTTAAATACGTAGTTACACTACAGCCCGCACTAACGTTGGCTGTAAACAAAAGTCCGCGTATGCGGCAGAAAGGTAAAACATGAAATACGACCTGTTCGAGTTGTCCATCGCCGTGCCCTCTAATCACGGCAGCACCAAAATCCCAGAATACGGAGTCAACGGGCTTACGTTTATCGAAGGCCGCCGTGGACAGAAATTCACCCTCAAGCTCCGCAATGATGCCGCCCAGCGGGTCATGGCGATCATCAGCATCGACGGCCTGTGCGTCCTTGACGGCCAACCTTGCACCGACAGATCACGCGGCTACGTGATCCCGGCCTACAGCACCGTGGAAATCGAGGGCTGGCGCACCAGCCTGCGTACAATTCACGAGTTCACCTTTGAGCCGAAGGAACAGAGCTATGCCAAGGGCAGCGAAATCAACAGTTCGCAGAACTGCGGAGTGATTGCCGCCAAATTCTTCAGCGAGAAGTGGAAGCCCAACCCCCTGCTCGAAGCGATGAAGAAAACGATCATCGAAGAACATCATCACCACCACTATCCACTGTATACGCCACCACTACCGCCGCCGTCACCGTGGCCATTCTGGTATACGACGTGTAAATCAACGGGTTTGAGTTCCGCCGGGGTGTCCGCTACGCCCAACACGGTAGACTACACCTTGAGCAACAGCCTAAACCAAAGCCAGAATCCCTCCGCGACGATCTCGAACACACCCAGCGTTACGGCGTACAACGCGAACCTATCGCTACTCAACGTGCCCGACTTCACGCTGGGTACCGGCTGGGGTCAAGAGCAAACCAACGTCGTAACTGAAACCGCTTTTGAGGTTGAAAAGGAACTCTGCACGCTCACCGTCTACTACGCCGAAGCTGCCTGCTTGGAAAAGGTAGGCATCGTGCTGAAGAAGAATTTAACGGTGACGCCTCCCCCGACCCATGCGCTACCACAGGCATTTGGCGGATTTTGCCAGCCGCCCAAGCGTTAACAGGCGAAAGCTAGCGGCACCGTACTGCGCAGCACCGCGTGCTGTTTTTGGCCGCGAGCTTCCGTCTGCATGGGGGTAATCGGCACGTCCATAACGAAAGTGTCCTCCCAACCCAAGTACAGGTTGGGGTGACAAAGCTCACACTGACACTGGTGCTTGCCGTTTACGTTTTCACTGCTCTCTGCATTTAGTGCGTCCATACGGTGTAAACATACAACGGCTGTAGGCGTCGTGCAATAACTTTGTTTACGTCTACAGCCGTGTCAATGCAATTAGCCAACCCGGAGAAAGGGCTGCCAGTCCACATGCTTCGGTTCGATCAAGCACACCATCGGAATTTCCGGTGGCGCAACCGGCTTGCGGAGCAACCGCCAGCCGAGTTCGGCAAGGGACTTGGCGGCCTTCTTCGTGTTGATTTTCTTTTCCGTCCACACGGTATTACTCCACTCGTCACGGCCACCCTTGCTCTGGGCCAATACGTGATCAACGTTGCCATCGGGAGCGTACTTGCCCGTGATCTGGCAGACAAACTTGTCGCGCTTGGCCACGCCGCGCTTGCTCCATTTGGGGCGTCGCTTGGGCATGTCGGCGTACTTGGCCTTGCAAATGACCGTCGGCACCCGCACGGCAAAATGAAGCGCACGGATCGAGCGGTCACCCTCCCGAATCGGCAACTTGATCCACTCATCCCACGTCACCGGCAGCATGCTTTCCATGTCAATGGCGGTGCAAGCACCACGGCAGATGTCACAGAGTGCCGTTTGCACATCCGTTACCTCGTAGCCCTTCCACTGGCGGTTGATGACCAGAACTTTTTGCTTCAGCAGTTCCATAAAATCAATCTACGCGGGGTGTTTGTTCTTGTCAGTTCTTACTTTAGTATTGAAACAGCGACGACGAGGCAAATGGAAAAAAGCACCCAAAGCCAGCCAGAAGGGCGACAAGTGCAGCACTAAATGGTGCCCAAATCGGAAACCGAAAAAGACCACGCGCCGCGTATCGGTTAGCGGAAAAGTAAGCCTATACCACAGCTTCCTAAGCATCTGTTGGAAGTGCAAAGCTCGGAGATTAAAGGAAAAGCGACCGTGGACGTACGTACTGAACATGCTCCGGCACAGCGCCCGTAAACGCAAGCTGCCGTTTACGCTGACTGTGGAGTCCTTCAAAAAATGGTGCGATGAAACTGGATATTTGGAAAAACGCGGCAACCAACCCGGTGACCTGACCATCGACCGGATCAACCGGAACGAAGGTTACCACATCTGGAATATTCAGACGCTCACGCACGAGGAAAACAGCAGGCAGGGAGTCGACAACACGCCGCGAGATAAACGCGTTGATCCGATTGATCCCGACAACGAACCGTTTTAGCGCTCCGGGTAGAGCTTCGAGCACATCTTGTCCAAACCGGTCACTACACGGATCACGTCCGCGTTCGGCACGTAATCCATGTCGACCTTGATATTTGCATAGCCGCCCGCCTTGGACGGTTTGAGAGTTACATTGATTGGAGCCTTGTGCCAGTGATTGCGCCAGCCGGTGAAGCCCAGCCTGTTCAACCGGGCCGCCATCGAATTGGAAATGTCATTCTTGAGTTGCGTCGCCACCGCCAGCGCCTTGGCTTCGGTCTTGGCGGTCTTGTGCGCGTAAGCACTCTGTGATCTGGCTTCCACATCGCCCGCAACGTTGTTGATGAGCGCGTAGATGTCAAAGCCACCGGCTGCGCCAAAAGGTGCCGGGCCGTGGGCTGGGTCAGACATGTCATGAGTCACTTCGATGGAGAAGATGCCCTCGCGCCAAATCCAAGATTCCTTTCCGTCCTGCGTCGTAGGCGTGAAGCCCGCCCGCTCCCATCCGCTCTTGTAGTGCTGGATGAATGCGTTCGGCTCGTCAGGATCAACCGGAGGCTCAGCCTCCAGCATCCGGGTTACAATGGACTTCGCGGTCACGCCCTTAACTACAGATGGCTGGCGAGGCAGGGAACGATCCTGCAATCTTCCGGGTCAGAGCCGGACGCGCTACCAATTACGCCACTCGCCAATTAAATTCCAGCGCCCGTCAGGGCCGCTTCCGCCTCCGCTTCCCGCGCCTGCCGGGCTTTATCCTGCCGCTTGTAGTAAGCGGCGTTGCCGCCAGAGGGCCAGTCGCGCTCGCGAACAGAATAGGTGTCACGGTAACCGAAAGACTTGCGCCTTTGGTTCCGGTTGGTGGCCAGCGTGTGCGAGTTCCGGGGATAGCCGCCGGGCGACGGTTCGGCCATCGAGAAGGTGTACTTCCGTCCCTGCTTGATGTACCAGTTGACGCCCAGCGCACGGGCTTCCGCCGGGCTGGTCGGCTTCTGGTTGCGCAAACGCCATTCACGGTGCTCCCGCGTCTTGTGATCAAACGCCTTCGTGCGCCAGTCATCGTAATCGGGCACGGCCTCCAATGAGTCCAGAGGCTCCGCTTCGAGCAGGCGATTCACGATGTCCTGTGCTGTCATCGTCATTAACTACAGAGTGGCTGCCGTGGTTGGGTACGATCCAACAATCTTCCGCTTCAAAGGCGGCTGCGTTGCCAATTGCGCCACACGGCAATAAAAATGGTGCTATCGGTGGGCAACGATCCCACAACTTACCGGGTAAAAGCCGGGTACTCTGCCAATTGAGTTACGATAGCAAAAGTGGTGCGTGTGGCTGGATTTGCACCAGCAAGGCTCACAGACTCTCGATCTGTGGGGTCTGCTAATTCCCGCTTAACCACACACGCATAAAAATTAAAGTTTACCCTCAACTTCAAGTAAAGCTTGAACCGCGTCTTCAGCGATAGCCAAGAGTTCTGCGTTCAATTTATGTGCTTTAGCTAGTTCCAACTCCAAGTCTTTACGGCTTTTCTTTTTTACAAAATCAGCTTTTGTCGCAACATGCGGAGTAATTGACCAAGTTACTGCTTGATTCCCTGATATACGGCACTCACGCACGTTGCCCGAACAGATCACTTTTGCGTGCTCTAATTCTGCGAACCGATTCCGTACGCTATCCAGTTGATATACCACCAGTTCTGGCAACTTGTGAATCTCATTAGCCGTCCAAGCTGGATGTTTATTTACGGCCTCGTATACGCTTAGTCGAATACCTTGAATCAAACCGCTGGCCGTGTTTCTGGCAAAAGCTTGAGCGCTGGTTAATTGCATACGCTTTAGAACTTGGTTGGCTCAGTCGGGTACGATCCGACAACCTCGCGGCTTATGAGGCCGGTGCTCTGCCGATTGAGCTATGAGCCAGAAATGGCGGTAGGCACAGGAGTCGCACCTGTTCACGTGTTATCGTGGCCACGGTTTAGCAAACCGGCCTGTTACTGTTCCAGCAGCCTACCATGAAATTAAAAAGGCCGGGAGTAAGCTCCCGGCCCCTGAACGTTGATGTCTCCCCGCGCTCTGAAAACTACTCAACTGAAACTGAGACTTTCAGATCGTTCGGCCCGACCGGCAACAATTTGTCACGAAGTTGATACTTGGGCCACGATTCTACTCCGGGAGTATTGATAACCGTGAAATCAAAGTAGTGATCAGCATTCGCCACCACGTTATTCGTAATGACCGCCTGCGTGACCGAAGCGGGCACGGTGACGGTATTGGTCGTCCTCGGTGACACCGTTCCATACGTCACCTTGTAGGTGGCCGCATCCGCTTCATCCGACGGCACCCAAGTCACCGTAAAGCCGCTGGCCGTGCGGCCAACAAAACGTGGATTCTTTACCGCATGGGGTGGAATCGTTGACACGAATTCGGAAGTCGGAACGCTTTCCACGCCCGCAGAATTCGTGGCGATGATGGTGAACCGGTAGGTGATGGCCGGAGATGATACCAGATTCGTGATCGTGGTCGTCGCCACCAGACCGATTCGCCAGACGTTCGTAGTCACCTGCCCGACTTGACTGTAAACGATCTTATAGCCAGTGACCGCCGGATCAGCGGAAGGCGTCCACGCCAGCGTCAAATCGTTTCCCAGCAAAGTTCCCGCAAACGCAAGAGATGCGGCCAATAACGTAAGTAATTTTTTCATATATCCTAGCTACGAACCATAGAACAAAAAATCCAGTGAAGTGCGCGACTTCACTGGATCACCAACCGAATTATCCGCAAGACTAAATGGTGGAGTCGGCGGGAGTTGAACCCGCGTCTTTGAATCTTCTAACAGACCTTACACACGCTTCTCCGGCTTTAATACCAACCGCAGTCAGACCGGCGACTGTTACCACGATTGTTTACGGTGAACGCGCCGTAACAAGCGCCGACTGTGCTCGGCACTCACACTAGCCTGCTGATGACGTTCATTCGCCCTAGCAGGCGTCCAGCGGTGAACGGAGTGGCCGTATTAGGCCACTGCGAGGTCGGCATCGACGAGCGCAAGCTCGGCGTCAGCTTCGGCGAGCACTTCATCCGCATTGTTGATGCAGCGAAGGGCTTCGGCGAGGTCATTGCCTACCAATTCATTTGCGTTAGCATTTGAGTTTTGATGGACGATTTTAACGAGGCCCAACCATCATCCTCGGCGTGTCAGCTTGTTTCGACAATCCAAATCGAAACCAGTACGACCCCGTAAATCAAAGAGCGTTTACAACAATGGCCGCCCCGTGCATGGGGCGGCTGGGGGCGCTAAATTCAGCGCCAACCACCAGTTGGTCAAATACGGGCCAACACGTTCAGTTCCTCCCGAATCAAAAAATTGGTTGCGGGGACAGGATTTGAACCTGCGGCCTCGTGGTTATGAGCCACGCGAGCTACCAGACTGCTCCACCCCGCGAACAAGAAGCTGGCAAATTAACGTAAACAAGTCAATCGCTATTTTGGTCGCCGCGAGAAGAATTGAACTTCCAAGGCTCACGCATTTTGAGAGCGGCCCGTCTGCCATTCCGGGTAAACCACGCGGCGAAATTGGTGCAAGCGACAGGAATTGAACCTGCAAGGCTCAGCGATTTTAAGTCGCCGGGGTCTGCCATTCCACCTTAACCACGCTTGCGAATTGGTGCCGGTGAAGGGAATTGCACCCCCAAGGCTCCTGCGTTCTAAGCGCAGACCATCTGCTATTCTGGCTTAACCACACCGGCAAAAATTGATTTGGATTTTGTAAAAACATGGGTAGTAATTACCGCATGAAAAGTATCGACTGTTACGCTTTTAGACGGATCAAAAAATTTTGCGAGATATGCCGTAAAAAACTAAAATTAACAACAAATAGTCACATCGAGAGAAAACGATTTTGCAGCGTTAGCTGTAGGATGAAAGGCACAAACATAAAGAGGTTAGCCAAGCCAGTTGCCCCGTTTCACACATGTCGAAAGTGCGGCAAGTTAAAGCCGGTCTGTGACTTTTACACTAACAGTTACAAGGGCAAAAACCATCCACGTCAGTATTGCAAAAAATGCTATAAGCTAGAAACTTACGCTCTTTTCAAGTTGCACCCAGAGTGGGTAGAGAAAATAAAAACTCGAAGAAGGATTAAGCGTAAATCATTGCCTTTTAGAATGGAATCTGCCCGTGATCTCGGCTTAACTATCGCAGAAGCGCTTAAACTGTACACCGAACAAGACGGCAAATGCGCCATTTGCGCTGTGCCTCCACAGAACGGGAGACGACTTTCGCTAGACCACAACCATGAAACTGGAAAACCGCGTCAATTCCTGTGCTGTGCCTGCAACACCGATTTAAGCGTGATTGAGAACACCGCTCGTTTTGAAAAACTGAAAGCGTATTTAAGGAAGCATGAAACGAATAACTAACGAAGGCAAGCATCCTAGCTCGTGTACTTGCGGGTTCTGTCGCAACAAAGGCAAGTTCGGCAAGAAGGCCGACGCCGATGACACGTCCAAAAAGGACGAGAAGAAGCCCACGGCTGAAAGCATCGTCCGCAAAATGCTGGATAATTGATGACCCCCACCAAAAAGATCGACTGGGGCAAGCGCCTCGTCGCGCTACGTAAACGCCGTGGTGAATCACAGGCCACCACCATCGTCGCCAACCTGCTGGAAGATTGCGTGCCCGGTGGCAGTGCCAAAGGCGACCGGCACGACACTAGCGGCCTCGACAAAAAGGAACTCGCGATGGGCCGCAAGGTCGAGCGCGAGCACACCAAAGGGGCGCCCAAAGCCAAGCGGGCTGCCGAAGAAATTGCCATTGACCATCTCTCCGAACCCGGCCACAGGAATTACTACTCCCGCCTCATGAAGTCCGGGCTGGCCGACGAGTTGAAATAGTTGGTACTCCTGACAGGACTTGAACCTGTAACATCCTGATCCGAAATCAGGCGCTCTAGTCCAATTGAGCTACAGGAGCACGCGTAGTTAAAGCGTATGGCATCAATAACGACCAACGGCGTGGTACTCGAAGTGCCCTACGCCATAATCCGAAACGTCCGCAATGCGCGTCCGTGGACGCTAAGTGTCACCGGGCGTGATCCGCGCACCTTCGCTTACAATCAAAAGCAACTGCGTTCGTTTCCCGCCACCATCGGTCAGGAATCGCCGGGCATTTTCGTTTACACCGGGGACGTGATAACCGTCAGCCTGCTCGCTCCGGCCAACGCCGTTGACGCTGCGATTTTTGACTTATACACCGTTAACTTTGCCACCGGCGCCGAAACCAAAGCGGCAGAAGTCGGGTTCAACGCTGTCTGGCAGAAGCAAGTCACCGTAACGCTCAATACCATCAGCGCCAGCAGTGGCGCCATTACCTTCACGACGGCTTGGGCTTGAAAATGGTGCGCGGGGAAGGGAATGATCCTCCGACCCCCATCGTGTCAGGATGGTACTCTACCGCTGAGCTACCCGCGCAAAATTACCACCACTTGCCGAGCCGCCCCTGCTTGGCAAATTCTGCCGCGCTGACCGGCGTCTTGGCCTCGGTCGCTTCCTCTGGCTCAAGCTCCGACTGCGACGGCAGCGGCGCATCAAACCAGACGCGGCGGCCATCATTCGTCTCCACGCCCAGCATGTGATTGGCGAGCTTGTTGTGTAGATCAGAAAAGCTATAACCCATTGGCGTGGTCTTCAACGGCTCCCCGCAGTTGAGGCAAGCTTCCTGTGCTTCGGGCTTTGGGCTGCGATCCTTGCAGTGAACGTTCTGACAGCGCCGAACCGGGCGTGTCTGCTTGTAGTTGTCGGTGCTGCCGATCTGGGCACCGTAAATGGGATGAGATACGTCGTCGCGGGTCAGACCCACGCGGGCCAGCGCCCGCTCGTAGCCGATGGAGCGGCCCAGTTCGCGAAACAGGCCCATCGACTTGTGCTTGAGCGCATAGAGCTTTTGGAACGAGCCGTGAGCTTTATCCCACTTCTGCACGCGCTCGTGCGCCTTGACATGCTCATCATAATCCGCTTCGAGCATCTGGGTTACGATGACCTTTGCTTTACTCATGCAATTAACTACGCAATTGGAGCCAGCGGTCGGGTACGATCCGACAGCCCTCTGTTTACAGAACAGAAGCTCCACCAATTGAGCTACGCTGGCAAGTGAAATGGTGGGCCGCCACGGTGCTGCCCCGTGCTCTGTAGTTTAAGAGACTACTGCATCGCTGCAATGCTTGCGGCCCTGAATCGTCGCAGTCCCCGGTGACGATCCGGGCTACCTTGCCTTATGACGGCGGGGCGGTCGCCAACGACCGACTGCGGAATGGAGCCTGGGACCGGGAATGATCCGGTGACCTCTGCTTTCCCAAAGC
>Ga0315288_10008870_pt1 | contig 12677 bp, 12 predicted proteins | sample YL17G11_20_MG_FD_203454 | JGI IMG/M metagenome (GOLD analysis project Ga0315288, IMG submission 203454) | Sediment microbial communities from Yellowstone Lake, YNP, Wyoming, USA - YL17G11_20 | ecosystem: Environmental > Aquatic > Freshwater > Lake > Sediment | place: USA: Wyoming | collected...
AGCCATCCCAACCCGCGCAGAACATGGAAAGAACCGAGAAGAATTCAATGGTTTCATGCCTGAAGAATTCTGGCGTCAGGTGGTCGACCGCGTGGCTCAAGAAGCCCCTCATACTCTATTGTTAGCCGAAGCCTTCTGGTTATTAGAAGGTTACTTTGTCCGTACCCTTGGCATGCACCGGGTTTATAACAGCGCCTTCATGAATATACTGAAAGACGAAGAAAATGCAAAGTATCGGAGTGTGATGAAGAATACCCTCGAATTCAATCCAGAGGTCCTGAAGCGGTTTGTCAACTTTATGAGTAACCCGGATGAGGAAACGGCACTATCTCAATTCGGAAAGGGAGATAAGTATTTTGGGATCTGTACCATGATGGTCACCATGCCCGGACTTCCGATGTTTGCTCATGGTCAAATTGAAGGATTTACTGAAAAATATGGGATGGAATATCGGCATGCCAAATGGGATGAACAACCGGATCAGGAGTTAGTCCGACGGCATGAGCGGGAAATCTTCCCGCTGATGAAGCACCGTCACTTATTTGCTGGGGTGGAAAATTTTCTTTTGTACGATTTCTTTACTCCTGAGGGATATGTCAACGAAAATGTCTTTACTTACTCAAATCGTTTTGGCGATGAGCGAGCGCTGGTCGTCTACCATAACAAATATGAATCTGCTCATGGATGGGTACGGTCCTCAGTCGCCTATTCAGTCAAGGCCGAGGAAGGGGATAGCCGCAAGTTGATTCAAAAAACCTTAGGAGAGGGCCTTGGACTGCATTCCAATGAAGACTATTTCTGCCTCTTTCGGGATCATGTGACCGGGTTGGAGTATATTCGGAGCAGCAAAGAACTGTGTGAAAAAGGATTATATGTTGAATTGGGAGCATACAAGTATCATGTATTCATCGATTTACGAGAAGTTCAGGACAACCAATGGCATCCTTATGCTCAATTAAACAATAACTTAAATGGACGAGGAGTCCTAAATATTGAAGAGGCTTTGAGAGAATTATTGTTGCAGCCAATTCTGCATGCTTTTACAGAACTGGTGAACGCAGATATGTTCCGCCGTTTGATGGAATCACGCATCATCTTACCCCAGGCGGAGCTTGATCAGACATCCATCGAAGAGATAGAAAAGAAAATGATCAACCTCCTCTGGGAAGCGAAAAAATTCACCGATGGAAGAGAAGATGAGATCGCCATCGCCCGAGAGTTAAGACATAAGCTGGAAGCCATCCTATACTTACCTATCATTACCAGTCACTTCCCACGGCTTCAACCCAAAGGTGTGAAAGCCGCTGCAAAATACCTGAACAAAAAATTGACTGATGCACCCTACACTTGGGGAACACTATTCAGCTGGTTATTTGTCCATACCCTTGGGAAGGTCGTTAGTCAAGCAGGTTTTTCAGAGCAGAGCCGCAGTTGGATTGATGGATGGAAGCTGGACAAAACGATTGCTGAAGCTCTGACCGAATTAGGATTGGACGAGGCAACTACCCGGAGGTCTGTGATTCTGGTCAAGCTGCTAACAAACCATCAACGATGGTTTGACCAGAAGGCGATATACCCAGTGGTGGAGAAACTGTTGAAAGATAGTGAAACCCAACAGTTCTTAATGGTAAACCGGTATAACGATATCCTTTGGTTTAACCAAGAAGCCTTTGAAGAACTGGCATGGTGGTTAATGCTTGTCTCGGCAATTGAAATCGGTTTTGATCCCCTCCGTCCGGTCAAGGAACTAATGAGGGGCCTTGAAAGATGTTGGTCAATGATTCAAACATTGCAGGAAGCCGGAGAGAAATCCGAATATCAAGTAGAAAAATTACTGGAAATATTAAAGAGTGATTAATTCCTTATGGCAAGTTTATCAATGTCCTAATCCCGTGATTCCGGCCACAATCTGAAGGTTTTTCTGCCGTCGATACGATATGTATTAAATCCTTTAACATCCAGTGTAAAAATCTCCGTAATTCCCATCTCTTCTGCGAGGACGACAAGAGTGGCATCTGCAAAATCCATTGGAGTATCTTTATATTTTTCTATCAATTCCAATCCTCTGCTCAGACTCTCCTGAGATTGAGGCACAAGCATTGCTCCACCTTTCAGAATAAATTCAATACCGGCTTTTTGGGCTTTGATAAATGGCCCAAGAAGATATAAGACTTCAGTGAGGACCGGTTCTGTAGTGAAAAGGTGACCTCTGAATTCTTTAAAGAACGCCGTGCAGCGTTCGTGACTTTTCTCGCTTGAATCAAGAAGGGCGACAAAAGGTCCAGTGTCCAAGAGGATATTACGCATGTCTTTTCATCTTCCCTAAAAGGTGCTTTCGGTGAGCTTCTCCAAGGTCAGAGATCCCGCTGGAGACAATACCGATAATATTTGCAACCCTATCGTACGGCTTCGTTTCTTCTCCTCCCCCGAATTCCCTTATGAATTTTTCCAAAGCCATCCGAACAATATCCGAACGTTTCAGCCTGAGCTTCTGGGTTAAGGATGAAAGACCTTCCTCAAGATCATCGGGCAGTCTAATCGTCAGTTGAGATTTCATCGCGGTTCACTCCTTTGCAGTGTAATTGATTGCAAAGTAACACAATACAATGCAAATTGTCAATAGCCTTTCCAAGCTAATTTTATTCTTAAGATCGGTTCGGGTCGGACCATGCTAAGTGGTTGACAGTCAACCCGATATGTCCCAAGAATAAGCTCCAGATCAGCCTCTTTTATTCAAAATTGCTCCATCAAATCAACTTCTTGTTTTGGCCCGACCGCGCAGGGCTCAGAAATCGGTTTTGATCCCCTTCGTCCGGTCAAGGAACTAATGAGGGGCCTTGAAAGATGTTGGTCAATGATAAAATCCCTGCAGGAAGCCAAGCAAAAATCCGACTATCAAATGGAAAAATTACTGGAAATATTAAAGAGTGATTAATTCCTTATAAAAGGACACCCTATGAAACAATGGTATGAAGAGTTGTTTGAAAACTACGGAATGAAATACGATAACGAAATTTTTGTACAAGGAACCATCGGAGAGTGTAATTTCATTGAAAAAGAAATCGAATATAACAAATCTACACGAATTCTGGATGTAGGATGCGGTACTGGCAGACATTCCATTGAATTAGCGAGAAGAGGATATTCTGTGGTCGGAATTGATTTATCAGAATCGCTTTTAAAAAGGGCAAAAGAAAAAGCATCCGAGGAAAGGCTGCAGATCGTGTTTCAAAAACATGACGCGAGAAGCCTTCCTTTTCGACGTGAATTCAATTTGGTCCTGATGATATGCGAAGGCGCATTCCCGTTGATGGAAACTGACGAAATGAATTTCCAGATTCTCCAAAACGCTGCCAATGCCTTATTGCCCAAAGGAAAATTGATATTGACCACCTTAAACGCTTTGTTTCCTCTGTTTCATTCCGTAAAAGATTTCCTTGATTCAAAAACAAAAGAAGGGAATGCGCAATGCGATAGTCTCTCATTTGATCTGATGAGCTTTCGAGAGCATAGCACCATATATGATGAAGATGATCTTGGGATGAAAAAAGAGCTGAAATGCAACGAAAGGTATTATGCGCCATCTGAAAAAACTTGGCTATTAAAGAATCTGAATTTCAAAACTGTCGATATTTATGGAGCGAAACTTGGCGCTTTCAGTCGAAACGATAGATTATCAACCGAAGATTTTGAAATGCTGATAATAGCGGAAAAAGAATAAAATGCTCATCAGGGGGTTGAGCATATTGACACCATTTGACTATATTTTACACGAAAAAGAACAAAATATTTTTTTCTTGACAATGCCCGCATTCCTGATAGCATTGTGCCAGATTTTTAATAAATGAGATTTCTCCCGATAAAGCCTACCTCTTGTAAGGGAGGGGATGGAAAGCGACGGGTGCTGAGCAAGTCGAAGCATAGCCGGGCTGCCGAAGGATGAATCTAAGGTAGTCCGGTTTTTTTGTTCGTCAATCGGCTACATCAGCTTAGGGTTTCGTGGAATAAACCAAAAAAATAAAAAGAGGAGGGATTATGAAGAAGATGATCGTGTTGACAGTGATAGTGCTAATGGGTGCGGTTATTTTTGTATTACCTTGTCTCGCAGAAGAAATGATCTACGGATGTTATCAGAAGAATAATGGTCAATTAAGAATTGTTAAAGGTGCTGATGAATGTAGGCCCTCTGAAGTATTCATTAAGTGGAACGAAGTAGGAGCACAGGGGCCTCAAGGTGTTCAGGGCCCAGCAGGGCCACAGGGCGAACGCGGGCCTGCGGGTACAGCCGACCCCGTCGTTTTGGACCTAATTTGTAAGCTCGCAATGGACGCTTCCATATTGCCCTGTCCGACTATCTGCGATTGTAATAAGAAAGTCTTTGTTTCCTCGCAAGCATATACGGGAAATTTGGGTGGGCTTGAAGGCGCAGACGCCAAGTGCCAGGTACTGGCCGATGCTGCAGGGCTGAAGGGCACATTCAAGGCATGGCTTTCTGCGGGGGAAACTTGCCCAAACACACAATTTACTCACGGTCTGTACCCGTACTTCCGCGTGGATGGAGCACTGGTGGCTGGAAATTATGCCGACTTAATCGACGGGCTTTTAGCGAATCCAATCAATCTTGATGAATACGGAAACCTCAAAAACACTTATGTCTGGACATTTACTAGGTATAACGGAGATTCTTTTGGCTCTTATTATAACTACCATTGTTATTTTTGGGAGATGGATTATGCTCGAAGGGGGTGGGTAGGAATTTCAGAAGCTATTGATTACACTTGGACGGACGCAAATACAGTTTTGGGTTGTGAACAAGAACTGTCCATCTATTGTTTTCAACAATGAACGACCAAAAACAGACATGGCAATTAGGTTTTGGGATTTTCCGTTGCCTCGTTGGCCGGAAAATCCCAAAGCTTGGGCCAGCGTTATGGTCTCATTGATTTCTCACCATTTCCGCACTCGGAAATCCGCATTCCACATTTAATAGAGCTCTGCCCAGGTCAAGGTCCAATCTCCGAAGCGTTCGTTCACCCGGTCCATGGCCTTAAGGAGATTATCCTTTTTATCCCGTTTTTCAAAAAGATCTAATTGGTAACCCTCTTTTTTCAATTCAGATACCCCCACACCTAAGAGCCGAATCGGTTTAGGATGAGGAATCGATTCGAAGATCTCGAAGGAACGGTGAAATACTTCGTTTCCGCTGTTGATCCATCGTGAAAGTGTCTTCTGCTTAGAAAAAGTATAAAAATCGGAATAACGGATGGTCAGGGTAACCCTCCTTCCATAAAACCCTTCTTTTCTCATCCTCCTGGAAACCTTCTCTGATAATTGGAGGAGGACTTTTTTCAAAAGATTTGGATCAGAGGTATCTTCTTCGAGCGTCACGCTGTGGCTGATCGATTTGGCATCTTCCTCTTTATCCAAGGGCACCACCGGGCTTTCATCCATCCCTAATCCCATCTCGTGAAGTCTTTCTCCGATCACACCGAACCGTTTCGTTAAAAGAGGAACCGGAAATCTTCCCAATTGACCACAAGTGAAGATACCGATCGATTTCAACTCTTCTTCTAACTTTGGACCGATTCCATGAAGTTTGCCAACGGGGAGATCTCTTAGAATTCCTTCAACCTCATCTTTTTGAATTACTGTCAAGCCATCCGGTTTTCTTAATCGGCTTCCCAGTTTTGCAAGGAGTTTATTCGGAGCGATTCCAATGGAACAGGTCAGTTGTTCTTCTTTTAGGATCCGATCTTTTATCGATTTGGCAATGGAGAGGGGAGATTTAAATAAGAGTAAAGATTGAGTGATATCGAGATAGGCCTCGTCAATGGAGGCTATTTCCACAAGGGGTGTATAATCTTTCAGAATGGAAAAGATTCTTGCAGCTGCCTCCGTATATTTTGAATGATTCCCCTCCACAAGAATTAATTGGGGGCATCTTTTCTTCGCTTCCTGAATGGGCATTCCCGCTCGAATCCCATAAGGTCTTGCTTCATAAGTGGCCGAGGTGACGACACTCCGAGAGAGAGAACCACAAACTGCAGCAGGTTTCCCTCGCAGCGATGGATCATCCCTCTGCTCCACCGAGATAAAGAAGGCATCCATATCGATGTGAAGAATAACCCTTTCATCCATAGTCATTGAGTCATTAGTCATTTGGTCATTAGAGAAATAAGTCTTAAGACGCATTGACACTTAGACGCTTAAACGAAAAGACGCATTTAAAGTTTCCTAAAAATCCCTACCACTTTTCCCACAATGGTGATCCTCTTCTCTCCCTTTTTTACCACGATGGGTTCTATTCTTGGATTGGCGGGCTCCAGTCGAATCAAATCTCTTTTTTTGAAGATCCTTTTGATTGTGGCCTCATCTTCGATCAAGGCCACAACGATTTCTCCATTCTCTGCATCCGGTTGTGGTTTGACGAGGGCGAAATCTCCATCTTGAATGTGGGCATCGATCATACTGTGACCTTGGACCCGAAGGAGAAAAACATCTTCCGAAGAGACGAGGCTCCGATCGAGATGGATGTACCCTTCAATATTCTCAATGGCAAGGATGGGTTCTCCAGCCCTCACCCTTCCAACAATGGGAATGGAGAAAGTTGTGTAGGGCAGGCCACCATGCCTGCCGACCTTGTCAACATATTTCAGCATCTCAATCGCCCTCGAACCCCCAGGGACTCTCCGTATGTAACCCTTCCTTTCCAATATCTGGAGGGTCTTTTGGGGAGCTTTCGGCCCTTTCAATTCAAAATGAGAAGCAATCTCCCGAAGCGTCGGCGGAAATCCCTTCTCCTGAAGGTAATTCTTTAAAAAATCGAATACCGCTTTTTGTTTTGATGTAAGGTCTTTTTGCATTTCTTACAGCCTATTGTCTTACGCCTTTCGCCTATTGTATAGTCTACATTTGTAGACCATTTATACGATTATTTAAAATGGGTGTCAAGGGAAAAATGTTAAGGGGGGGGGACAGAGGATAAGAGATGTTAACAACAGTCCACTCGGTTAGCGCATGTGGGGCCTTCGGATTGACCGATTGTGCATCCCTCAGAATCGATCGAGCAGCAGGAAGATTTTTTCTTCCCAAGCATGGAGTTGATCACTGCAGCCGCGCAGCCCTCTCCGGTTCGCACGGTGAGAGCATCCACCGGACAATTCCGAGCACAGGCACCGCATTCCATACAGGCATCGCGGTCCGCAATCTCTATCTTCCCATTGGTCAGGCTCAAGACAGCACGGGGACAGACAAGTAGACATGTGCCACAGCCTATACATTTTTGTTCTTCAAGTCTTAATGTAACGACATCTTTAAGATATACCAACTGCCCTATCATTTTAAAACTCCTTATAGAATAAATTGTGATCCAATCCAGAGAAGAACACCCATCACTCCTGCGCCTATCTGACAGGGTAAGGCCCAGCGCATTTCCTTCTTCACTCCGGAGAGAGAAGTGTATGTTGAAGCTCCTGTAAAATTCATTCCCAGATAAGCTGAAAGTGCAGGGATAAGAAAGAACCAGGCTATGATTTCGAGACGACCCGCCCATGTAATCCAATCCTCCCAGCGAAAAACAAAAAGGATTGCAGTGGCAAAAAATCCCGGGATAAGGCCTTTGAAAGAAAAGGCCCGGCCAGGTAACCAGGGTAACAATAAAGGTGTTAAAACAGCACCCGCAAAAATAGCCGCCAGAAAAGCCAGAACAGAGAAGAGGCCATGGGTTAAGGCATTTGTCCAACCCTCACCTAACCTCCCAAAGTAGGTTAACAAAAAGAGAATGGGGATGATGATAAGCCCGGCTTTCATTGTACTGACCAGTTCGATTGGGATAAGTACGATTCGTTCCAAAGTAGTAAAGGTTTTGAGCCTCATCTCTTGTGTCGCTTTAAACCCAGAATCCAAAAAAGTCGGCAGGTCTTTTGACCGAATGGGACCGTAAATGACCTTGAAACCGGATAACCTCTTCACTTCATGAGCTGCAACTCCCGGGCCCGACAATTGGGGGAGAATCAATTCCCGATGGGAGACGATTCGCGCCAAACCACTCGATTCAATTCGGCCCACAAGCTCTATCGTTCCAAAAGTCCCTTTACCTGCAGCACACCAAACATTAATACCCTTTGTATCGAGAACCAATATCCATGCGTTTCGATCGGGCAATGCCTCCCGGAGTTTATCAAAGCTCATCTTATAATTCGCCGTTACCAGAACGGGCGACTTTTCATCGGGCTCACCCAATGCATAAAGGCCGGGGTCAATAGTGTAATGCATTCGGCCTACTCCCCAGCGGGCCTTCAAGGTTCCCAACCGATCAGCCCAGAGAAGAGAGGATGTAACCTGGGGCATAGGTCCAACCGAGGTTTGGATCGAGCCGATCACAAAGGATTGTTTTAAGCTCGGAAGGCTCAACTGAGCCTGTTGAACAGGAGCTCAGGTGCTTGCAGCCGTTGTACAAGTATTCTGTGGTTCTGAGGGACAGCATTTTGTTTCATCCATAAGAAATCTCCTTACTTAGCTTGCAACCATCTCTTTCATCATCGGGCCCAGAAAATCTTTTACCCGGTCTGAAAGATATTCCGCTTTAATCAAGTAGATGCAGCAGATCTCTCCACCTTTATCCCAGCTGACAATGGCGAGCTTATCACCTGCCCGGATATTTGCCTTATCTCTTAATTCTTTAGGAAGGACCATTTGCCCTCGATCATCGATGTTGATGATCGACTCGACTTTACAAGAACCTATTTCCTTGTTTATAGGGGAACAAAAAGAGGCTTTTTGATTTTTTTTGGACATAGTACGGACTCCTTTTACAGTAATTTCTGATTAAACTGAATATTTAGATTAGTCAGTTATACCTGATATTAATCCACCAGAACGCATTTGTCAAGTGCTTAATAAAAGAGATTTCTGAAAAAGTCCAGAAATCTCTGATTACACCGATTATGAAACGATTACACAGATTAGAAATGTATTGAAAAATAAAGAGAAATCTGTGGAATCATTTTTTGAAATCTGAGTAATCAGAGAGCGAAAAGTAGTTTTTCAGAGCTCTCAATAAAAAATTTTGCCTCAGTTCACTCCTCTTTCCCGAGAAGTTCATAGACTTGCTGAGCTAATTTCAACTGTCCCTCTTCATCTAACCGATGGCCCTTTTCTAACAAGTTGATATATTGATTGATTTCAGCATTTTCCCTTCTGAGTTGGGCTATTTTCTCATTCTGATCTTTAATCTCTAAATCAAACCCTCCTAAATCCAGACCCAAGTCAAATCTCCTATTCAGAAAAGAAAGGGTGAGCTTGACTGCCTGGGGATCCTCTCTCGGACCTAAGTAAAAGGGTATTTCCGGCCAAAGGCTCACTCCTGAAATTCCCCTCCTTCTCGCCACCCACAAAAGATAGCTACTGATCGCTGGCGGCCCTTCCCAGGTCATATCTTCTAATTCATAATTTTTAAGTCTATTTTTGATTTCCGGTTGATTGAAAACCGTTAATACCCTTCGGGGGTTGGTATGGGGAGCAAGAGAGATGGTTCCATTAAGCGTATAGAGCTCTTTAACCTGCAAATGACGTTCGGCGAAATTTAGAAGGGCATTTAGGAATTTATAATGTCCAAATTCAGGCTCATCGCTTTTAAAGAGTAAGAGGTTATTTTTCTCACAAATCCAGAATTTACTTTCTGGAACCTGGACTAAATCCTCTTTAAATCTTACTCCTCCAAATGAGAAGAAACCTAATGGTTTAATCTCAGCAATTTCTCGGCCTGCTAATTTCTCTTTCAAAAAATCGATCACCTTCGATCCCAATTTCCCAACATCCTGGGTCTGCCAGCCGACAATCAGAGAGGGAGTTTTTAGATGTGGACTTTCATAAATCTCAAATGGGTCTCTCTCCACCCTCATCGCCTCCTTTTTTAAAACGGTCATCAATATATATCTGAGCTTGGATTGTTACTGTTCCTGGTTTTGCTTGAGCGACAGATTTTCTTTGATCATACTCTTCTTTCATTTCATGAGGGAATTTGGAATAAAAACTTTCGATGATCTCTTCAATTTGCCCTTCCATCTTATCCAGAAAACTCAAATCCATTCTAATTCCTAAAATCTCAGCAAAGACCTCAAGGACCGATTTTGAAGCTTTGGGATAGGGAAGGGAGACACCAGAAAGCCAATCGGGTATTTCGCCCATAAGACAAATACTTTCCAACCCTCTCTTCTTAGCCAGGGCTAACAAAAGGCCATTCAAGCCAGTGATCACCCCTTCACCCTCTTTTCTCCCTTCTATTTCACTCATTAAAATTGTATTTTGATATTTCTTCACTTCTTTTACGATTCTTTCAGAACTCATCACCGCGCAAACTCTTGGTTTCATCTGGTGATGAATCGGGGAAACACAAGCTCCGGAAGTGTAAACTCTCTGGCAGCCAAATTTTAACCCTACATCTAAAACAAGGTTGGCCATTTTGTAAGCCTTTTCTCCCCTGGCATACATTCTGCTCCCCTCCGTGGGCTGCTCTTCCCCAACGAAAAATATCAAATCTTTTTTCTCAAGCCTCTGGTAATAAAATTTGTTATTGGGAAACTCTAAATATTCCAGTAAACCCTCTCTGATTGAAACCTTTCTTGGATAGAAGAAATCCCAGCTTTCTATTTCTCCAAATTCCTCCGCCCTCACAATACTTTTTAGGGTATTTACCGCGATCAACCCAATATTTCCAATCCCTGGCCAACCCACAAACATCATTGGATTTTCCAACTTAGGCTTTTTGTAAAGCTTAATTCCCATCTCCACCTCCTTTCTTGTTTTTTAATTCAGCCTTTCAGAAATGATGAAGTATCTTATTCGTTTAAAGGACAAATTCTACTCAATGATAGCATTTTTAAATCTCAAAAACTTCGGGTTTGCTAACTTCTTTTAGGGTTTTCTTAATCCCCTTCCTTTTTTCTCACAAAAAAATAGAAATAAGTGAGATTGATGGCGCCAGTGAGAGCTAAGCAGAGGAACATGATGGGATAGCTTGTGAAACGGAGGATAATGCCCATGATCACTGGCCCTATGCCTATCCCCAAATCTGAGATTGCTGTGAATGTCCCCAAGGCTGGGCCTCGAGAAGAACCCACACGATCCAGAACATAGGTCACTAAGGAAGGCATGAGAAAGGCATTCCCAATCCCCCAAATCACTGCAACAAGAATAAACATCGGAAGAGTTTTGGAAAAAACAAGTATGATCATCGCAATGATATATGTCGTGAGGCAAGGCAGAATCACTTTTTCTCTGCTATAAAGATCTATGATCTTCCCACCCAAAGCACGACCCAAAATAAGCATAATGGCATAAGCGGCAAAGAAGAGTCCGGGATTGGCCACTCCATGATTTACTGCATAAAGAGGAAAAAAGGCAGATAAAGCTCCCCAGATGATGTGGGCAAAGAAGGCCATGATGGCCGATGGAAGGGCTTCTCTGGTGAGAAAGGCCCCATCCTCAATGGATGAATCTCCAATTGGATGGATCTGTCTATTTTCCAATTTGTTAGTAATAAATAGGGAGCTTAACGATAGACCTGTACAGACCAAAAAAAGAACAGTGAAACTAAAATGGTTGATAAGAACCATTCCGAATGAAGAGGCTAAAGCCATGGCAATATTGAAGGACAGATAAAAATAACTCAGGCTTTGCCCCCGATGAGCTTCAGGGGTAATATTGGCGATTAATGTAACTGAAGCAGTGTAGAAGAAAGCGATGCCAATTCCTTGAAAGATTCTCACCATCAAAAAAGGCCAAAAAGGAGGGGCGATGAGATAGGCAATGGAAGTAAGAGCAAAAAGGAAGGCACCAATAATCATAAATTTTTTTTCAGGAATTCTTAAAAGGGCTCTTCCAATAAAAGGTCTAAGTACCAAGGAGGAAACACCGATGGTTCCAATAAGAATACCAATCTCCACTTCCGAAGATTCTAATCGCGAAAGATAAATCGGAAGCGTCGGAGTGAGGAGATGGAAAACGGACGTGAATATAAATTGTGCCAAAAAACAAAGGACGAAATCACGGCTTAATATCTTCTGCGTCAGCATATCTTGATTTTGCGTATTGTCATTTTATAGTATCTCTTTTGTAAATAGTTTTTCAACTCTCTCTTTGTCGTTCTTTTAATTTTCCTCTATTCTCCTATAACACAACGAATCATAGAAACAGGAGTCCTTACCTACTAAGGAGTCCATAATTGACAAGACATAGCGTCATTCCCGCGAAAGCAGGAATCCAGGAGAAAAGACTGGATTCCTGGTCAAGCCAGGAATGACAAAGTGAGGCGAGTGTCTATACAATTATGGACTGACTAGTACTTTGTAAAATATATCAGAATGATCTATAATGGTTTTCAAATGAAAACCAAATTACCCTTTACTTGCCCGGTCTGTGGTCGGAAGACCGATTACCTATTAACGGAGTTGAAGGAAGGAGCCGTGCTGACCTGTTCTTTTTGTAAATTAACCCTCACCCTCCACGGCCATATGTGGGAGGACGTTCAAAAAGAGATACAAAATTTGAGAAGGAAGATCTAAACCTAATACTGTTCACTTAAACTTAAATTTGTGGTATCCTTTGGATAATCTATTTCCAAGGAGGGCCACAGATGGCACGCACACATGCAGAACTCCCCAAGGGGAGCCGGATCA